>JAANMU010000267.1_pt1 | contig 66853 bp, 44 predicted proteins | sample 7279701 | NCBI WGS metagenome assembly JAANMU01 (sample SAMN14094539, study PRJNA606508) | bioreactor metagenome | isolation source: A lab-scale SPAN reactor treating ammonium-rich wastewater day 57 | place: Ireland: Galway | collected 2017-03-13 | reverse complement strand
CGCCCACAGCGAGTCGGCGGAGTACAGCGCCACGGCCGTCCAAATGCAGCCGAAACTCACCAGTTGCGTCCGCGCGAACGGCTCGCCAAAGACCAACACCGCCAGCACGAATTGCAGGCTTGGCGCCAGGTACTGTAAGAAGCCGAGGGTGGCCATGCTTAGCCGCCGGGCCGCCCCGCCGAACAGCAGCAGCGGCACGGTGGTCACCGGGCCGCCGACCGCCAGCAAGAGCAACATCGGAACGCCCGCCGCAGTCGCCGCCGCCTGGCCCTGGATTTCCAACGCCGCCAGCAAGAGCAGAGCCAGCGGGGCCAAGAGCAGCGTTTCGACAAACAGCCCCAACGAGGCGTCCACCGCCACCGTCTTGCGCAGTAGCCCGTAGAACGCAAACGAGACGGCCAGCAGCAGCGCAATCCAGGGAACACCGCTGCCGCGCGTCGCCAGGATCAGCACGCCGACGCCCGCCAAGGCCAGGCTGCCCACCTGCACCGGTCGCAGTCGCTCGCGGAGGAACACCACGCCCAGCAGCACGTTCACCAAGGGCGTAATGAAGTAGCCCAGGCTGGCTTCCAGCACGCGTTCCACCGAGACTGCGTAGATGTAGGTGAACCAGTTGATGCCGATCAACGTGGTGCTGGCGCCCAACCGCAGCATCACCCCCCGCGAAGTCAATGCTCGACGCAAATCTCCCCAGCGTCCCGCCAGGGCGACTAGCCCCGCCAGCAGCAGCACCGACCACACCACGCGATGGGCCAACACTTCCCACGGCGGCAGATGCCGCAAGGCGCGAAAATAGAGGGGGATCACTCCCCACAATCCATAAGCGCCCAGGCCAAACAGCAGGCCCAGGCGCGATTGCTCATGTTCCGAGGTAGGCAAGGGAGAACAGCGGGCTGGAGTACAAGACCGGCCGCATCCGTCGGCCGGCGGAAAGTAAATCATAGAAGCCTTGCCGCCTAAAGGCCAGCCACGCAGCGAAGGGGCGAAGGTGGAAAGGCGAAGGGCGAAAGCGGAAATGAATTTCCGCACTCCATGCTTGGAGTGCGGCGATTCATCGCCGCGTTCGTCTTTTCTTTTTAGACTCTCCGTTTTGCGGCGGGCGGCGGTGTTGGGGGCGCTTCCCGTGCGGCCTAGAACCACTTGCTGCGGACGAAAAAGTACACCATCGCCGCGGGAAGGGCGATGCAGGTTGCCACCATCGCGACCAGCAGGCGGTCGTCGCCAAAAGGCAAGTGGTCGAAATTCTGGCCGAAGAAGCCCGTGATGAATGTCAGTGGCAGGAACACCGCGCTTAACAGCGTGAGACGCTTCATGATCTCGTTCGTCCGCTGCGACGCCGACCAGAGGTAGGCGTCCAGCGCGTTGCCCAACAGGTCGCGCGTGGCCTCGACCGACTCGTGCAACCGCAGCACGTGGTCGTACACATCGCGAAAGTACAGCGCCGTGCGTTCCCCCACCCAGCCCTCGCCCCGCTTGGCCAACAGCGCGAACACGTCGCGCTGCGGGGAAAGCACCTTGCGGAGTTCGACCAACAGCCGCTTGAAGCGGAAAATCTCGGCCAGCTCCACTTGGCTATGTTCGTCGAGCACCCGATCTTCGATCTCGTCCACCTGGCTGGCGATGTCGTCCAACAGGGGAAAGTACGCATCAACCACCGCATCGGCCACCAGGTACGCGACAAAGTCAGGGCCGCGGTGCAGCAGCGCCCCCTCTCCTTCCAGCCGCTTCCAGACCATCTCGACGCCTGGGATCGGCTCGGCATGCACCGTGACCAGAAACCGCTCGCCCAAAAACAGGTGCAGTTCCAACGAGTCGATGCCATCGCCATCGGGCGAGGGCAGGCGGAAACCGTGAATCACCAGAAACAAGTAATCGGCGTACGTCTCGACCTTGGGCCGCTGGTCAAAGTGTGAGCAGTCCTCAAGAGTCAGCGGGTGGAACTGAAACCGCTCGGCCAGCACCGCCAGTTGCGCCGCGTCTTGCGCCTCCAGGTCGATCCATCGCACTACCCCTTCGGGCGGCGGGCCAACGCGATCGTCTCCCTGGCTGACCTGCGCCGGCCCCTGGGGCCCTATCTCCAGAATTTGAAACATACGTGCTGGCGACTCACAAACACGATCGGGAACAGGGGGCAGCCCAGCGCCTCGGCCCACGGCCAATCGTAAACGCTCGGTCAATCCATCGTAGCGGAAGCGTCCCGCTTCCGTCTTCCGCCTGCTGTATCGCTCGGCCGGCAACGACAAAAAACCACGCCATCAAAAAAATCTTTGTCGCCGCCCGCCGGGATTTGGATACTTACGTCTGGAGCGTTTCTCCCCAGCGCAGGTCACTCATGGAGTAAGTGACTTACGTTGTAGCCTCCCACCCTTGGGAATCGGCGTTCTTGCGGCCAAGGCCGCGGATGTTGTTTCCCTACTTAACCCAAGGAGCTTCGCCATGTTGCGAATGTTTGTCTCGACATCGGTACTTGCCGCGGCGGGGTGGCTCTTGGCCCCTGCGGCCCTGGCCGGACACACGGGAGACTCCCTGGACGGGCTGCCGCGGCCCGCGTTCGCCCGCGTCAACGATACCGGAGAGGTGGTGATCGCCACCACCGGGTCGTTCCCGCACTTCGTCACGAAGGTGCGCAAGGAAACCCGCGTGCGCGAGGTCATCGTGGATGGCCAGAAGCGCACGGAACAGTATGAGGTCGAGGTTCCCTATACCCAGGCCACCACGGTCTGCATGCCGATCGTCCAAAACTGGAGCCGGGGGGACGTGCGAGCGCGCGAAGTTTCGGGAAAAGAGGTTCCTTACGAGGAACTGCTCACGCGACTCAAACAACCGACTCCCGTGCTGTTCGCCACCCGCGACGTTCCGCCAGACCAACTCACGGTGTTCAAGCCCGAGACCTTGTTGCTGGTGACGCCTGACCCCAAGACTGTCGCACAGCGCGCCCCGTTGCCCGTGCCCGCGCCCGTTCCGCAAGCCGGCGCCGCCGCGGTTCCCGCCCCGGCAACCCCCGCCACGCCGGCTCCGACCATACGCCTGGCCAGCGCACAGAACGACATGCTCACGCTCCGCATCCAAGTGCGAACCCGGGCGACAACCACGGGCTACCAACAAATCGTTACCGAAGGAAACACGCAATTGGCGCCGGTCCAAATCGAACACGCCACGGTCCTCCAAAGCGGGCAGCGCATGCCGCTCCCGGCGGTCGGGGTTTACAACGTTCAAGGCGAAGCGCTGGACGCCGCCCAAGTCGCCGAGGCGCTCTCGGCCGAGCGATTGGTGCTGGTGTCCAGCGATGGCGGCAAGGTCGATCCGGCCTACCTGCAAATCGTCAAGCCCGATACGCTGGTGCTGGCGCCCCCCACTACTGCGCCTCCTCAGCCCCGCCATCACGGCCAACTGCATTGGCCGAAAGCTCCGTCTCCCCCGGGCGCGCCGTCCGCATAGCTGCTTTCGCCGCAACAGGAGCCTTGTTAACTCATGGCCGATTCGCCTGAACCTTCGCTGTTGGCGCAACTTTCGGTCGCCGACAAGATCGACGCGTTGTGTGACCAGTTCGAGCGTGACTGGAACGCCGCGCGCAACCCGCGGATCGAAAGCTGCCTGGCGTCGTGCGAGGCGGCCGAGCGTTCCGCGGTGCTTCGGGCGCTGCTGGAGGTCGAACTGGAGCTACTGCAATCGGCTGGAACGCCGCCCGACGCCGCGGCGTACCTGCGGCGTTTCCCTGAAGACGCCTCCCTGGTGCGCGCGGTGTTCGCCAGCGCGGCGCCCGAGGACGGTCGCCCAGCCCCGGCGGCGAAGGCGGAAAACACCGCCACGCTCCAAGCGGCCGACGTTGTCACCTCCCGCATCGCCGATTCGGATTCGCCCTCTGCGTCGCTGCCGCCGCCCGCGCAGATTGGCCGCTTCGAGGTGCGAGATGTGTTGGGCGAAGGCGCCTTTGGCACGGTTTACCGAGCGCGCGACCCGCACCTGGAGCGCGAGGTGGCGATCAAGTTGCCGCATGATGAGGCGCTGACACTCGGCGACGACCGCGCCCGCTTCTTGCGCGAGGCCAAAATCGCCGCCACCTTGAATCATCCCCATATCTGCCCCGTGTTCGAGGTGGGGGAGCTAGACGGCCACCCGTACATTGTGATGGCGCTGGTGGATGGCAAGACCCTGGCTGAGCTAATCAAGAGCGGCAAGACCATCACACCTCGGCAAGCCGTCAACGCCGTGCGGCGGATCGCGCTGGCCTTAGCCGACGCCCACGACCAAGGGATCGTGCATCGTGACTTGAAACCGGCCAACATCATGATCAACCGCCGCGGCGAACCGATCGTGATGGATTTCGGTTTGGCGCGGCTCACCTCGCCGGGTGACGCGCGCATCACACACAGCGGGCAAATCGTGGGTTCGCCCGCGTACATGTCGCCCGAGCAGGCCCGCGGCGCTACCGATGAAATCGGCCCCGCCTCGGACATTTACAGTCTGGGCGTGATTCTCTACGAACTGCTGTGCGGGCAACGGCCCTTTACCGGCACGGTGACCGAAGTGCTGGGACAAATTCTCCATGTTGAGCCGCCGCCCCCTTCGCAGCACAAGCCGGACCTGGACCCGACGCTGGAACCTATTTGCCTCAAGGCGATGGCAAAGGAGCCAGGGCAGCGTTACGGCTCAATGCGGGACTTCGCCGCGGCCTTACAGGAATTTCTCAGAAGCCAGTCCACGATCGTCACGCAAAGCCCCCTTGTTTCGCTAGACACGGCGCTGGCCGAGGCAAAGCCCTTGGCGGAAGCGCGCCGACGCTGGCCGACGACGCCGAGCATGGCGGCGGTCGCGGCCTTGTTGTTGGTCGTGGGTGTGGTCTCGGCGGCGATTTACCGCATCCAGACCGATCAGGGCGTACTGGTGGTCGAGGTCCATGACCCGAACGTCGAAGCCACGCTCCGCGAGAACGGCCTCGTGATCCATGACCCGACGAGCGGCCGCCGCTATACGATTCGCACCGAGGGACGGCAGCCTTACCGCTCGGGGAATTACCAGCTTGCCGAAAATCAACCATTGCGTCTGACCGTCCTTGATGACGCGGGATTGGAGGCCAGCGCCGACCGGTTCACGCTCCGCCGGGGCGACGAGGTGCGCATCCGCGTGACATTCGAACCGGTCCACCCGCCAGCGCCGCCTTCATCGGCCGACCGCCGCGCCGCCGAGTGGGTGCTCAAGACAGGAGGCCACGTGGGCGTGCTGGTGAAGGGACAATTGAGAACACTACGCCCGGGCGAACCTCTGCCGGACGCCGATTTTCGCATCCATACCATCTCCGAATTGCCACACGATGTCCTCGATGACAATGACCTGACGTTTTTACGCGATCTGAAAGAACTGCGGATACTGTATCTCCACGACCAGCGGGCCTTGACCGACGCGGTAGTCCCCCATCTCTCCGGCGCCGAACAACTGACCGCGCTGAATTTGCAAAGATCACAGCTCACCAATCGGGGCTTAGCCGAGTTGACGCGATTACCGAACTTGCAGCAACTGGAAATCCTGGAAATCGGTGGCACGCAAGTGGGCGATGCCGGAGTCGAGAGACTGCGTCATTTGACGCGGCTCACCACACTCGACCTCGGCGCCACGCGCGTCACCGATGCTGCGTTGCCGCACGTGGCCAGTTTGGGTCGCCTGAAAAGCTTGTTTCTCTACGACAACTCCATCACCGATCAGGGATTGGCTGAGCTGGCGCGATCGCCGAACCTCCGGCAACTGGAAAAATTGGAAATCGGCGGCACGCAGGTGGGAGACGCGGGCGCCGAAAGCTTGCGTCATCTGAAGCAACTTACGTTTCTCGGCCTTGGCCGCACGCGCGTCACTGCGGCTGGGTTGCTCCATCTAGGCGGGTTGAATCGCCTCCGGGTTTTGATCCTCCACGACGATCGCATTGGCGATGCAGGGATGGCCCATCTCGCGCGGCTGCCCGGCTTGCGACCGAAGGATTTGGGCCTCGGCACCACCGGCGTTACCGACGCCGGACTGGCGCACCTGCGCGGCTTCCGCTGGCTCGAGGATCTGAGCCTTTACGGCAACCCGATTACCGACGAGGGGCTGAAGCATCTTCAGGGTTTGACCGGCCTGCGCAGATTGAATTTATTCGATACGCAGGTCTCGGCCCAAGGCGTCAAGCAACTGACCGCCGCCCTGCCCAACTGCGAGATCCTGGCGAACGTACGTTCAAGCGAACCGCCGCCCGCGAAAGCCTCAAACTTGGTCGAAGCGCCGCCGGCCAGCCCATTGGACCAGCTCGATCCGAAAAATATCCCGGCGGCCGACCGCTTCCCCTGGCAACCGAAGGAACTGGTCGCGGTCTATGGCGATCATCGCGGCGCGCATTGGGGGACGATTCACTCGCTCGCGCTCAGTCCTGACGGCGCAGTGTTGGCCGCAGCGAGCGAGGACGCTTCGATTGGCCTTTGGAATCCCGACATCTTGCACTCGCTCGGCGCGCTAACCGGGCATGAAGGGCCAGTGCGCTGGGTGGCGTATCTGCCCTCTGGCAAGCAGCTTCTTTCCGCCGGCGCCGACGGGACCGTGCGCTTGTGGGACGTGGCCGAGCGCCGCGAAGTGCGGAAGTTGACCGGCCACACGGGCTCCGTGCGCTGCGTGGCCGTGACGCCTGATGGCCGGCAAGCCCTCTCCTGCGGCGACGACGCTACAATCCGGCTGTGGAACATCGAGACCGGCGAAGAACTGCGCAAGTTCGACAAGCATACCCGCGCGGTCTGGAAGGTGTGTCTGACCGCCGATGGCAAACGCGTGCTGAGCGGCGGCGACGACCACATCCTGCGGTTTTGGGAGTTAGAGACGGGCGAAGATGTCGTCCAGTTCGAGAACGAACTCCTCGGCCCCTTCCAGTATGGCGCAAAACCGTGTCGAGCCATTGCTTTGTCGCCCGACGGCGCCTGGGCGACATGCGGCTATTCCGAAGACAGGAATCACTTCGCCACGATGCGGTTGTTCGACACGGCCACCGGGAAAGAGGTGTTCCGGTCAAGCGATGTTGCCAATCACAGCCACGGCATGGAAATCCGGCACGCGGGCAGCCAGGCGTTCTCGTCCGACGGCGCGCTGCTGTTGAGCGGCGCCTGGTCCCCGGCCGACGGCAACGCGCTCTTGCTCTGGAACGGCAAGACGGGCGAGCTGAAACTCAAGTTTGGCGCCCAGGCCACCGGCGCCACGGCGGTCCTCTTTTCGCACGACGGCAAGCGGATATTCAGCGGCTCGCAATACGGCCGCATACGGGTGTGGAACGCGGAGACGGGCGAAGACCTGGCGCCGCCGGTGGGTCACGAATCAATCGTGTCCAGCGTGGCGCTGTCGCCCGACGGCCATAGCCTGCTTACCGGCGGGGAAGACTTGAGCGTGCGCCTGTGGGACGCGGTCACCGGCGCCCAGCAGGTGTACCGCGCCGCCGAGCCGGGCACGCCATACAGCCACCCCTGGAAGGGGCAGTTTGCGCCCCGCGGCGAAACTGCGTTATTCCACGGCGGCAATAATACTGGTAGCCAAGCGGAGCTGTGGGACATGAAGGCTTGGCGGATGCTCCGCAAGTTGCACAAAAAATGGAAGGAAGGCGTCGTCGCCGTCGCGTTTTCACCGGACGGCCGCCAAGTGCTGGCAGGTTTGAATGACGGATTACAGCTTTGGGATTCCGAGCGCCCCGATCAGCCGCGCCGCCTGGCGGGGCACGCCGGTTTTTGCATCAGCGTCGCCTTCTTCCCCGATGGCCGGCGCGCCGTGACAGGCGGACGAGATAAATATGTACGGCTGTGGGATCTAGCCGAAGGTCAAGAACTCAAGCGGGTCGGCCCCTTCTCGGGCGAAACCCGCTGCCTGGTTTCGCCCGATGGTCGCTGGGTAGCGGCGGCGAGCCTCAGCGACGGTTCGATGCGGCTCTACGACAGCCAGCTGGAGGGCGAAACGCCATTCTCGGGCGTCGTCACCCGGCCTCCGATTGAGTTGTTGGCGGAATGCGCCGCCGCGTTTACGCCCGACAGCCAAGCTCTGGCCGTCGCAGACAACCAAGGCCAGATCGTGATTTGGGACCTGGCGACCCAAACCAAACGGCGTGAAATCAAGCTTCTCGGCGCAATGTACGACCTGGCGTTCGATCCCACCGGACGCTATCTGGCTACCGCCAACTACAACGGCACGGCGTACCTCCTGCGATTGCCGCCTTCGACGGACGACGGCCAGGTGATCACCAACTCCCTCGGGATGAAGCTCGTTCCGATTCCCGCCGGCGAGTTTCTCATGGGTTCTCCAGAGAGCGAGGCGGGACGTCGCCCGGACGAAAGCTTGCCCCGTCGGGTGGAAATGGCGCAGCCGTTTTGCATGGGCATGTACGAGGTCACCCAAGCCGAATTCGAGAAAGTCATGGGGTATAACCCCAGCCAATTTGTTGGCGACAGCCTGCCCGCCGGCTGGATTCGCTGGACGGAAGCGAAGGAGTTCTGCCGCCGACTTTCGGACCTGCCGGCCGAGCGGGCGGCCGGCCGCGCGTACCGTTTGCCCTTCGAAGCGGAATGGGAGTACGCATGCCGTGCGGGAACAACCACCGCGTTCCACTTCGGCGACGCGCTCTCTGCCGACCAGGCCAACTTCGCCGACGCCAGGCGCGGTCAGACTACGCCGGTCGGCTCGTTTGAGCCGAATGCGTGGAAGCTCTTCGACATGCACGGAAACGCGCCCGAGTGGTGCGAGGATATTTACGACGATCGACCCGACGGTCGACTTGCCGCCCGGGCAATCCGCGGCGGCGGGTGGAACAAAGCGCCGTCTCAATGCCGATCCGCGTTCCGCGGCGATCTCAGCTATACGGCTCAGCGTGATCTGATGGGCTTCCGCGTCGTGATGGTCCCGAACATTGGGCCGCTTCCGGACTTCGACCGCCTGGCGGCGGAGTGGGTTTCGAGCGTCGGCGGCATTTCGACCGTGGTGTATGCAGGTTCGACCGGTGAGATTAAGCCGGAAGGGCCGCTGCCCACGGAGGCGTTCTCCATCGTCGCCGTCGATCTCGCGGATCGCGAGCGAGTCGGGGACACCGGGCTTGGCCGTCTCAACGGTCTTCGCGAGCTGCGGACGTTGAATTTCTCAGGCGCCCACGTCAGCGACGCGGGATTGGAGCACCTCAAGAAGCTTCCATCGCTCCGCAAGCTGAATCTGGAGAGAACGCAAGTCACCCCGGCCGGCCTGAGCGCCTTGCAGAACGCGCTTCCCGAATGCCAAATCACTCCGCAGCCGCCGGGCGCGTGATTGATGTCGATGATCCTGCCCTGCGTCTCCATCCGAAGACCCCGATGCAGGGCGGCGGCCACGCTCATAAAACTCGCATGGCCTTGCCCTGGGCTATCGTGTTTTGACCCGTCGGGACAAAGAGCCACTAAGCGCGCTACATCAAAAAGCGTAAGCGCGGGCGTTCCTCACTTGCGCTTCAGGTAGGTGTTTCACTGAAAAGCAAAAGAGCCCCAAAATTTTTGTCGCGAGCGATGCGTATTTCGGGACTTACCATCAACCTGCCATACCGTCTTCACCGAGGAGAAACCGTGCGAACCCGTTTGCGCCAACTTGCTTTGACGTTCCTGGTGTGTGCCACATTCCTGATGACCGCGAAAGCGCAACCGCCGGAGCCGTCTCCGACGCCACAAATTTCGCCGCCGCAAACTCAACCCGCGCCTGAGCCGGAGACGTTAACCACGGGCGTGGTCGCGATTCCGATCGAACTGGCGGCGCCGCTGGCGCCGCAATTCGGCTTCCTGCGCGGCAGCGCTGCGGAGGGAAAGCTGACGCTGGTCGTCCCGCGCGCCGTGCAAGAATTGCACACGGAGAAGCGCACTCGAACGACGCCAGTCACGGAAAATGGAGTCACCAAGTATGTGCAGCAAGTGTATGAGGTCACGGTTGCGGATTACAAAATCGTTCCCGCAACTTGCTCCGTAGAGTTGAAAGACGTGTTGCGTTGGGACGGCGCGGCCATCGCCGCCGGCGCTCCGACGCCGGCGGCGGACCTGGTGCAGAAGTTCATCGACCGGCGGGCGCCGGTGCTGGTGATCGAGAGCCTGGAGCGGCTGGGCGCTTCGCCGTACCAAGCGGCGATCCGGCTAGGCGCACTGCTGGTGCAATCGCCGGAAGGCGTGATGCTCGCCACGCTCGGCCCTCCCCCACCAATGCCGACCGGCGAAACACCCGCACCGGCCCGCCCCGCGGAAGCTCCTGCGGTGAATTTCCAATTGCCGAAGGACCTGCCGCCCCTGCTGGCCACGCTCTCCTTCGGCGCCCCGGTGAATCAAGAGAGATCGGTCAATTTGAAATCGGTAGCGATGGTCCCGGTCACCAAAGAGATTACCGAGCAAATTGAGATAAATGGAGAAACGCGCACTGCGGCCAAACAAATCCAAGTTATGGAACGGAAGCCCGTGCTGGAGAGCATCCCGTTCTCGCAACTGGCGGTGACTGACAAGGCCGGCGGCCCGTTGACGGCCGAGGCGTTGCGTCAGCGGCTCGCCCAACCGACCATCTGCGTGGATGGGCGGGCGCGCCGGCACGACCCCGTCTACCTCGTGACGCTTAGCGACGAGGTGATCGTGCTCCAAGCCGCGCAGTCCGCCCGGGCCATCGAGCAAGCGTCCGTGGCGGCGCCTGCTTCGGCCCCTTTGGCGCACTTCACCTTCAACGGCCACGCCAAGGATGAGCAGGGCCAGGCGGAGTTCGAGCTGCAAAATACCGAGTTCCGTGAAAACGCTCTCTATCTCAACGGCGTGTATCAGCTCGGCCCTGACTCGAAAGGTTATCGCGCCGTTTGCCGGACGCCGTCGTTTCGTTTCACGGCGTTTACCGCGGCGGTCCGCTTCCAGGCGGAAGAGTTCACCGCGGCAGTCCGCTTCGACGCGTTGACCTCTACGAAATCAAGCCTTCTGATCGGCGGGACGTCCTATCGCTGGTTTGGTTTGCAGCGGTCCGCCGCCGGCAATCTGGAGGTCATGTTCAACAACGGAAAGCTCCGTCATGAAATCCCAGGCGCTCCGCTAGAGGCCGGACGCTGGACCGTGGTCCTCTGCGGCGTGGACCTCGCGGGCCGAAAAGTCGTCGTGTATGTCGATGGAAAGAAGGTAGATGAGTTTGACTTGCCCGCCGACTTCACGCTGGAGGTGATCGGCTCCCCCGAGGAAGCGACCGACAAGGTTTGGGCGTTCGCCAACTACTCCAACGCGAATTGCTTTCACGGCCTGGTGGACGAGTTGGTGATCTACAATCGCCTGCTCACGCCGGCGGAGATAGAGCAAACGCTTCGACAAATTCCCAAGACGCAAGGCGAGCCGAGCGCTTCAGCCACGCCGAAGCCGGCGAGCGTTCCTGCCAGCGACGAGTTTCTTTCGCAGGCGGAGCGGCAGATGCTCGACATGGTCAACCGTGAGCGGTTCAAGGCGGGCTTGCCGCCGCTCAAGGCCAATCGCAAGCTGACCGACGCGGCGCGCGGCCACGCGGCGAACATGGCGCGGCGGGGCACGCTCAACCACACGCTCGGCGGCCGGACGTTCGATCAACGGATCGACGCCACGGGCTATCGCCACTGGGCCGCCGGCGAGAATATCTTCGCGGGCGCCGGCGCCTCGCAAGCCATGTCCTTTTGGATGCGCTCTCCAGGACACCGGGGAAACATCCTCAATCGCACCTACCAGGAAATCGGGATCGGGGCGGCCGCGACCAACTCCGGGCAGCAGTACTGGACCCAGGTCTTCGCCGCCCCCGCGACGCCGCCGGTACGTTCCAGCGGCCTGGCACGGCCGCGATAGCCTACCGAATGCGCAAACGATTTCTTGTCGCGGCCGGCGGAATTTTTGGTACTTACGTTTGACGCGTGCGCATTAGCCGCGCGGCGTCCAGTCCACTTTCTGCGGAATAAGGTTCAACCATGCTAGGCAGACTCCGAAACCTGATGTTGACGTTCCTGGGATGGATGGCATTGTCCTCCTTCGCCGCGGCGCAGCCGCCGGCGCCCGCGCCACAGGCGCCCCAGGCGCCAGTTCAACCGGCGCCTTCGCCCAACGCTCCGGCCCAGGGAAATCAACCCGCGCCTGCCGACGTTTGGGGGCCTCCGCCGCTGCAATTCGCCTTTTTGCAGGGCAACGCGGCCGAGGGAGAACTAACCTTGGTGATCCCGCAAGTTCTTCGGGAAGAGCGCCAGGAAACCCGCACACGCTTGGAAAAAGTTGTAGAAAACGGCGTGACCCAACAGGTGGAAATACCGTACACGGTTACGGTCGCCATATACAAGGTTGTTCCATCCGTGCGCCCCATCGAGCTAAAGGACGTGCTGCGCTGGGACGGCAGCGCCGCCGCAGGCCCGCCGGCTGTCGTTGAAGGCGGAGTGGTGGAATCGTCCAACGATAACGCCGGTCAACCCCGCCGGACTGCCTCGCTACCCAGCGCGCCGGCCGAATTAGTGCAAAAGTTTATCGACCGCCGCGTTCCCGTACTTCTGATCGAAAGTCCGGAGCAACTTGCCGCCGCTCCGGTCAATCAGTCGGCGATCCGCCCCGGCGCGTTGCTGGTGCAATTGGCCGGAAAGCCGGCGCCAAGAGGTCCGAGAGAGGCTCCCGCGGCAACGATCGAATTGCCCCAGGACCCGCCGCCCCTCCTGGTCGTCGGCAGCCGCCCGCACGGCGCTCCGGTCGATCAAGAACCAACCTTGATTCTCACGAAATCGGTCCCGGTCCAGGTCACGAAGACGATCTCAGTCCAGATCGAGGTGAATGGAGAGCCGCGCACCGAGCAACGCGAGGTGACTGAGATCCGTTGGAAGCCGGTATTCGAGCAGGTCGCCTTGACACAGGTCGTGGCGACCGACAAAACCGGCGCCAAACTTACGGCCGTGGCTCTGGGCCAGCGTCTCAGCCAACCGACCGTTTGCGTCGATGGCCGCCTTCACCGGTTCGACCCTGTATATCTGGCGCCGCTGAGCGATCAAGTGCTGATCCTTAAGCCCGTCCCCTTGGAGCCGGCCGCAGGACAAGCGCCGCCCCCGGCGCCCAAGCAAATGCCGCCACCGGCTGCGGCTGCTAATGATCCGGTATGGATCGGCCGCTCGGTGGTTCCCAAGCCGGGCATACAACTGCTTGTGGCAGGTACAAAGCGGAGCTTGGACTGGCGAACCGTCGGATCGCTGCCGTGGAAGGTTACTCGCGAAAACGGCGACTGGGTCTGGATCGACAAGACGTGGGCCAAGAAAAGTCAGGTAGTGCGTCTGGGCGATACGCCGCGCGATCAGCAGTTGGCCCAGTTCAGCGAATCGGTCCGCAAAGAGCCGGGGAACGTGTGGCACTACGTCAACCGCTCCTTCTTTTGGGAGCCGCACGACGTGGAGAGCGTGATCGCCGATCTCAACCAGGCGGTGCGGTTGGATCCCAAGGACGACTATATCGCCCAACACCGGCTCCAAGCGCTGCAACGGGGCGGCCACTGGCAAGCGGCGGTGGACGGCTGGAATCAGCTTCTCCGCACCAACCCGAAGGGCGTTCAAGCGTTGGCCGGCCGAGCCATGCTCCTGGCCGCATGTCCCGATTCGAAGATTCGCAACGGCCGCCAAGCGCTGGCCGACGCCACACAGGCCGGCGAGTTGAGCCAGTGGCAGGACTTCCAAGCGATGGATGCCCTGGCCGCCGCATACGCGGAAACCGGCGACTTCGCCAAGGCGGTCCAGTGGAAGGAGAAGGCGAACGAACAGATCAAGAAGTCGATCGTGCAACCGGGCGGCCTCAATCCCCAGTTCCTGCAAATGCTGGAAGCACCGCTGAACCTCTATCGCCAGGGGCAGCCCTACCGCCTTTCGATGCAACCCAACCCGCCGCCTCCCAGTGCGACCGCGGTTCCGTGATCGTCTCTGGAACCGCGAGACGGAATGCTTGCGAATTCAGCTACGGCAATGAGTTACCGCTCCAGCGCTCGTGGGAGATACTGCACCTGGGCGCGGACGCCTTCCAGATTCGGATTACGCCGTAACGCTCGTTCAAAGTATTCCAGCAAGGCGGGGATGTCTTCCAACGGCAAGTGGCAATGCCCTATCCCCAGCGCGGCCCCAAAGTGATAAGGGTTCAACTAGGCGGCCCGTCTCGATTTTTTCCCGATTTGCGAAAATTCTTGTCGTCAACGCCTTGGGGTTGGGTACTTCCTTTCAGGAAAGGCCATTGGGCGCGGCCCATTGCCCACAACGACTCACCCAAGGAGCAAGTCATGGCTAAGTGTCAATGTCCTAACTGCGGCGGCTACAAGACTTATCGCGCGATGGACTCGATCTACAACGCCGCCAGCGTCCTGGGATTCATCCTACTCGCTCTGACTCCGGTTTTCGGTGTGGCGTCGCTCGCGTTCGGCCTGATCATGCTGGGCATCGCCTTTCCGTTGTCGTTCACCCCGTTCGCGTTGCCGTTCTTCCGCGACACGATTTGCGAGATTTGCGGCAACCGCTGGCGTCCCAACCAAACGGCCCCGCCCGTGGCCGCGCGAACATCGCTGCTGGAGATGGGCAACGCACTCCTGGAACGACAAGCCGCCGCGGCCGCCGAAGAGGAACGCCGCCAGGAAGAGCAACGTCGCTGGTACGGCGAACGGGCCTACTAGAGTGAGTTTCATCAAGGTAAAGCGGCTCCGTCCGGGTGGTGCACTCGCTCCACCAGTGCGTTCTCTTCCTGGCGTCCTTCGGACACCGGCAAAACCCATTCGGTCAATCGTCATCCCGTAAAGTCCTTAGGTCGTGTTATGTTTCGTCGCACCCTCTCCTTGTGTGTCGCTTCGTTTTGCTTGGCCGGGAGCGTCGCCTGTCAGCCACCGGCCGAAGGGGACGGCGGCTCGGCGTTGGACGTGGTGAACCCGGCCGACCACGCCAGCCTGGACCCGCGGGTAACAGAGACCGTGCAACAGTTGCAGGACGGTTCGGCGGCCGACCAGGTCGAAGCCGCCGAGAAAGCCGCCGCGCTGGGCGAACAGGCCCTTCCGGCCGCCGAGGCCCTGTGTCAATTGGCCTTGAACAAGGACCTCCCGCAGCGGGACGCCGGTCTGAACGCCCTGGAAAAGGTCCATCCGAAGCTCTTCCCCCATGTGCGCACGATTGTCACCGTGGCTGACGACTCGGCCCGCACCGCTGCTGTGGCCGAGATAGGCAAGATGGGCCGCGCCGGCCGCGCGGCGCTGCCGGTCGTAAAGTGGTATCTGAAGTGGAATCTCGATCAGGGGAAGCCCATCGCGGAGTACACGCATACACTCGCCGCTATTGCTCCCGAAAGTCGGGAGGGGCGCAACTTGCTTGCCGACCTTGTGACGTACAAAACGCTAACCAAAGAACGGGCGCACACCGTGCCGGCGATTAACGCCGCCGCGGCGACGGCGCTGGGCGAAATGGCCACGGCCGAGCCGGCGCATCGAACGGAGTTCGTAAACGCGCTGCTGCCGGGGCTCCGCGGACCCGGCCGCCTGGAGGCAGTGCGGTCGCTGGGAAAATGCGGACTCGAAGCACACGCGGCCGAGGCGCAGGTCCAGGCCCTGCGCTACGACTCCGACCCCGAAGTGCAGCAAGCCGTAGATGAGACACTGACGGCGATTCGGGGCTTCGTCCGCGCGGCAGCGCAAATCCAGGCGCTCCGCGAGCCGCCCGACCCCAAGGGACTAGCGCAGTACGCCGCCGACAAAGACGACCGTTATCTCCAGCAACTGGCGAATGAGCGGTTGCGCAAGATTCACCCGCAGGTTGAGCGGCTGTCGCTGGTCCTCTTCCAACCGCGTCCGTCGTACCAGGACCCTTCTTCGGAGATGTCTGCCGAATTGAACGCGTTGACGCCCATCAGCAAGGAAGCCGGTCCGTGGGCGGCGGCGCTGGTGGACCGCTTTGCGACCGGCCAGCCGACCTCCACGTCGTATTCGGACGATGGTTGGGAGATGCACCGGGCGGTGTACGCGACGCTGGCCCGCATGGCCCCCGATGCTCCCGAGGTTCGCCAATCCCTGTTGGCCGTATGCCAGATGCACATCGATCGCCGACGCGAGCCGCTAGACTTCGACGAAGTCAAAACCCTGCCTCAATACTGGACGGGTGGCGAACTGGTCGCCATCGCCGCCGACGACCCGCAGGTGGAGCGAGCGCTGTGCGGCGCCGCGACGGCCCTGACCACCGCCGTGCGAATCCATTATTCGGAGTACAACGCCGACACCGCCAAACTGCTGAAGACAGTCCTGGGCGACCTGGCTGAATTGGCCAAGAAGCGGCCCCAAGCCCGCAAGAGCATCGCCGCCGTGCTGGTGGAGGTCATGCGTCACCGGGCTATTTCCGATGCGCTGGAAGCGGCGTTTCTCGCCTGCGGCGCCGAAGCCTACGCGGCTCTCAAGGCCGAAGGCCTCGGCGGGAATCAAAACTTTAGCGGTTGGGAAGAGCACGCCGTCGACATCCTGCGCAAGACCCGGCCCGAGAGAGACGAATCCGACGCGGCCATGCAATTCCAGGTCGGCGACCAGGTGTGGCTAGAGAACGGCGATTGGCTGCTCAACGTCCAGGTCGTCGAAGTCCTGGCGGGCCGGTATCTCGTCCGCACGCTGACGCCCAACGAAGATTGGGTCACCCCCGACCTATTGCACAAGCCGACGCTCCCCGTGCCCCAAGACGGCTACCAGAATGGCGACGCGGTGGACGTCCTGGTTCGAGGTCAGTGGCTTCCGGCCAGGATCAGCGGCAGCCCCTACGGCGCCTACTCGGTTACGGTAGAGGGGACCGGCAAAGCAGTCCAGCCGTCCGCCGACGAAATTCGCCCCCGCACCGCGACCGCCGGAGCATCGGCGCCAGCCGCAGGGAACGACAACGGCTTCCCTTCCCATTCGCCGTCGACCAATCGGCGGCGCCAGAAGTAGTTGCCTGCCAGTTCCCGATCGAGCAGCCCTTCCGAGGTTCGTAAGCCGGAAACCGCTCGGCCAGCACCGCCAGTTGGGCTTCGTTCTGCGCCTCGAGGTCGATCCACCGCATCACCCGCTCGGGAGGCAGGCCGACGGACTCCTCGCCTTCGCTTCGCTGCACCGGTCCTTGGGCGCCGACCTCCAGCATGCGGTCGCGTTGCAACTGTAAGGAACATTCCAGGCGCCATACGGGCAGAGAGAGCCTGCCCCCCCCTAAAGACCCGCTCGCACGTTGAGCAACATGCCCAAGTACGCTGTTTCCCCAGGGTTAAACCAGCGGCGCGCGCGGCGACGCGAGAGTTCAATCAGGCGGTCGATGTTCGCTGCGGCTTCTGCGGCAGGCAAGGCTCGCGCGGCCTCCAGGAGTTCACCGGTTAGCTGATTGATTCGCTGCACCATCGCCGCTTGGCCATTGACCCCAATGCCATGGCCGAGCACGCGCTGCGCCGGTGATCGCATCGGCCGTTGGCCGGGCCAAGACGCCTGCCAATCATCGAGAAAGTTGTTCACATCTTCCTCCACGCCGAAATTGGTGCTGCGGTGGAAGGACTGGTCGAGAATCTCGATCGCGCCCATCAGGCGGGCGACTTGCCGTCGGGCGGTAGTTACGTTGTTCGCGGGCGGCGGTTGTGAGGGAGCTTGCTGCGGGGCGACCGCCGGCGCATTCGCAGGACGCGGCTTCCCCGCTACCGCATTGCGGGACGGATTGCTTGCAGGCGCCCGGCCGGCAGTCGAGGGGCGAACAATGGTGCGCTGCGCCGGCGGCAATTCGATATGAATGGTCACATCTCGGGGCGCCGGCTTCGCAGTGGCAGTCGCGCGCGGCGGCGGCGCTGCGCGGGCTTGAGCGGCAAGTTTCGCGGGCATGGGCTGACGCGTGTACGACAGGAGTTCACCTTGGGAATTGCGCAGTTGGAGGCGATCGCCGCGCAGCTCGACAATCTCGGCTGTGACGACGTCGCCAGCCTGGCCGCCGGAAGTCCCTGGCTCGACCACCGTACGAATCAGGCGGCCATTTTCCACCTTCCACCGGAAAATGACGCGGAACGGGTCGGATGCCCCCGCGCCCTTGGGTTGATTCGCGGAAATGCAGGTCCCATCGGCCCGGTAGAAGGCCACGCCGCGCAGTTCTTTGTGATCCAAGCCCCAAAGCCCGATCAGCCGATTCGACACGGCGGCGTCCGCATGGGCTTGTGTCGCCGGTTCTGCCGCGGAACCGAGGGAGAGCCACAAGCTTCCCGAAACCAGCAAGACCGACCCAATGGCGAAACTTCCAACCGAAAGAATGAGACGCATCGTGACGTTCCCCAACAGAGGCGGACCCACAGGCCGGCGAATCGCCGCCGCGTTGAGTCGCAGGAAAACGCTCCAGACGAACACGCCCAGTTACGCCGCCGCAATGGGCGCCGGCCTCAATCTAACCGGGTGGCTCGGCAGCGTCAAATCGAGCGCACGGTCAGTCCAGGGGAATCAAGGCCGATTCTTGAAAAGGGGACGTTCTACGGCTCTCAACTCAGTAGAACGTCCCCTCGTGTGCGCGATTTGCTAATTGCTTAGGTGTCGCCGGGGGCGGGGGTGTCGATGTCTACGTCGTCATCGGTGCTGGGGTCGAGATCGACGTCTTCCTCGCCTAATTCGATCCGAGGCGCTGACGGCTCGCCCGTGGCGGGAGGTGTCGTGGTGTCGGCGTCCTGGGCACAGCCCAGCGTTCCCAACGCCATTGCCATGAGTAGAAAACCCGTGGTGCGGAACTTCATGCTTCCCTCCTGAAAATGATTGGACATCCAGCGGCCGCGCCGATCGCCGGCGCAACGGAACCTTCCTCTTGGTAACCCGCTCGCCGCGCGAAAGCAACCAGACCTGCCGTGGCCGAACCGGGTGCACAAGACAAGCGAACTTTCAGATAGCCAAGGCAGCGAACGTTGGCAGGTAGAGATCCGTTGTTCCAAACCTTGACGCCACGAGGCGGCAGCCTTTTGGATTTCGTCGCCACCGGGCAAGCCCCGTGGGGATTGGAAACATCGCAGGAACCGATGCCTGTCCCATGGCGTTACCCGAAGAGATCGAGAATCGGTTGTCCCTGGCTGGCGGGAAGCGTAAAACCGTCGGGCGAGAGGCGGGTGGCCGGGTCGATGTGCAGGGCGTGCAGGATCGTGGCGGCGAAGTCCTCGAGCGAGACGGGCTTGTCTTTCACATACGCGGCCCGCGCGTCGGATTCGCCGTACACCGCGCCGCCTTGAATGCCCGCGCCGGCTAACATGCCGGAGTAGCAGTTCGGCCAGTGGTCGCGGCCAATGGCGCTGGCGCCGCGGCTGATGGTGGGCGTGCGGCCGAACTCGCCCACCAGCACCACCAGCGTCGTGTCCAAGAGGCCGCGCTGCTCCAGGTCCTCCAACAGTGTGGCGACGGCTTCATCGCAGCACGGCAGCGCCCAGCCCAGGCCATTCCAGCCGTCGCCAAAGATGTCGATGCCCGCGTTGCCGTGCATGTCCCAGGTTTCGACGCTGACAAACTTCTTGTCCTTGGGCGCCAGACCGCACCACGCCGCCACGTTCACCAGCCGCACGCCGCTTTCGATCAGCCGCCGCGCGAGAAGCAAGTTCTGCCCCAACGGGTGCCGGCCGTAGCGGTCGCGCAACGGTTCGCTTTCTTGCGAGACATCGAACGCCCGGCGCACATCGGGACCGGCCAGCAGATCATACGCCCGCTCTTGAAAGCGGCGCATGTTCTGGGGGCCAGCGTACTCCGCCAGCGCATGATCTGGCGCCTGCAATTGACCTAACAACTGTTTCCGCTCGCCCAACCGGGTCAGCGGAATGTCGGATGCGGTATCGAACGCCTTGACGCGAAAGTCCGGCGTCGCGGGGTTGTCGTCATGCGTATTGCCGATGAGCAACGGCGCGCAGTCCATGCCCAGGAAACCGCCCGTCAGGTACGATGATTCGGGAGGCGCCGCCCCGCCGCCGAACTTTTGCAGCCAGACGTGCGCGGGCAGGTTGTTGGCCGTGGGCTTTAACCGTGTGACGATGCTCCCCAGCGAAGGCGCGTCGGCCGCCGGTTGCGACTGCCCCGCCAGCAACATCCGGTTGGCGATGTCATGCACCGGCACGCCATGCCGGAGCGAGCGGATCACAGCGTAGCGGTCGGCCAGCTTCGCCAGGCGCGGCATCAATTCGCCCACATGGAAACCGGGAACTGCGGTGGCGATGGGCTTGTACGGTCCGCGTTGCTCGGCCGGGGCGTCGGGCTTGGGGTCCCACGAGTCAAGCTGGCTCAAGCCGCCGTACTGATAAATGATGATGCAAGATTTGTCCGAACGTTGAGTCAGGTTGGCGGCCAACGACTCGCTTTCCCAAAGTCGCGGCAACGACAAGCCCAGCACGCTTGACGCCCCCACTTGCAGCACGCGGCGGCGCGAATAGGTCTTACCCGGCATTTCGCAAGAAAGTTTGGTGGAACGATTCACGTCGAAACGACCTCGAACGGGAAACAAGCCAGCCGCCTATTAGCCAGAAACGGCCACCGATTATAACACTTCATCAACGTTCGTTCATGGAAAAACGTGTGAAAGGGCGCTCCGCGCGACGCGGGGTGGCGTTGCCTGCCTGTCTTGTAATTTTTGGCAGGCTGGACCGGTTGTTCCACACTTTCGTTCCGCGCGGAGGCGTTTTTCGGCTTCTGTCGCCGCCGGGCTTGTCCCGGTGGGGGGATTGGAAACAGCGCAGGAACCTGCATGGGCGACATTAAGAACTACGGTTCCAGCCCACCATCGACACAAAATGGAAGGCTGGAAGCCTGCCCCACACAGAGATTTCCCCTCGTTTGTCGATTGTATAATGTTGGGGTTGGGGCCGCGAAATCATGGGTGGTCGTGCATGAAAACTCTTTGGGTGGCCGATGTCGGTAGTAGTTTTCTCAAGGTCGGACGGTTCGACCCGCGGGACCCGTCTGCGCTTCCCGAACCCGTGCGGGTGGCGACGGTCCAATCACTCGATGGGGCGTTCCGTGAATTGATCGGCGAAGCCCGCGACGCCACGCCAGTATGGCGGGTCATTAGCGTGCGCCGGGCAAGCGAAGAACGGCTGGCGGCCTGGGTGCGGCAACAGTTTCCGCAAGCCGACTATCGGGCGCTGACGCGCGGCGACTTGCCGATTGAAGTGGAAGTGGATTATCCCGACCGCGTGGGCCTTGACCGGCTGGCGGCGGCGGTGGCGGCCAACGCCTTGCGACAGCCCCGGCGGCCGGCGGTGGTGGTGGACTCGGGCACGGCCATTACCGTGGACCTGGTCGATGCCAGCGGCGTTTTCCGCGGCGGGGCGATTCTGCCAGGAGTGCGGCTGGCGTCTCGGATGTTGCACCAGCAAACCGATGTGCTGCCCGAGGTGACGCTATCGTCCGAGGATCCGCCTCCGCCGGCCTGTGGCCGCAACACGCAAGCGGCGCTCAAGAGCGGCCTGTTTTGGGGATTGGTGGGCGGCGTGAAGGAGCTAATCGCCCGGCTCGGCCAGCAAGTGGAAACCGCGCCGCAAGTGTTCCTCTCGGGCGGCGACGGCCACCTGATCGCGTCGGTGTTAGGCGAACCAGCACAGTACGTCCCGCATCTAGCCCTACGCGGCGCCGTGCTAGCCGGGCGGACCAATGCGAAATAAAGGACGCCGCTTCACCGCATCGATCCCCAATTCCCCGAACGTGCAGAGCAAACCCACCGCAATCACGCAGCCCTGACTCCTGCCCTACTTCTTCGCCGTGCGCGGCGCGCGCACTGGGCCGATCGCCAAGCCAATCCAGCCGTCGCGAATCGTTAGCTGCGTCAACTCGCAACCATCGAGCTTCGGATTCCGCGCGAGGCGGGGCGGGATCAAGTCCAGCGCGCGGCGTTCGGAGAAGACCTTGGCGAAGATCGCCCGCAGGGCCAGTTGATCGCGAAATCGCAGCCGGTCGCCGGAAAGCTCGATGTGGCCGTCCCGCGCCAGCCGGGCGGTCATGCCCGTAGCCTCGGGACAGTAATACGCCCGCGACATGATGTTCCGCCAGGTGCGGTCTTCCGTCTGGAGTTCGGCCAGGCGGATCGTCACGCGGGCCTGGCCGTCCATGAGATCGACGCGCAACGGCTCCTCCTCGTCGAATCGCACCAGGATGTTCTCGGGAAGGTCGTCGGGAATCTGCGTTCCGGCGGCGCCCACCGCTTCGATCACGGCGTTAAACACGCCCGGCAGGTCCATCTCGCAACCGGCCAGGCGCAATTGCCCCAGGGCGTTGTTCACCGCCGACTCGTGAATCTGCACGCTGGCCAGGCTATCGGCGGGGGCCTGCGGCCGGGCCGTGTGGGCGCCAAGCTGCATGTCGCTCGCCAGGCGGTAACGACCGATCAAGCGCGACTCCGTGGTTTGCAGGCTCACGGGATCGGCAAACAAAGCCAAATGACTTAGCCGCTCCCCGACGACGTCTCTCACCCGCGCGTCCAGGTTGCCCAGGCGCTGCGCTGCTTCGGCGTCGAGCTGCGAGGCTGCCCGCCGCGCCACCTTTTGCCGGGCCTCGCGCTGAGCGGTCGCGTGCGCGTCGGCGTGGCCTTGGCGCGCGATGGACTGAGCCAGCATGTTCACCAGCGGCACGTTGTCGTACTCGGTGGCAATGTTGCGCAGAGAGTCGTTCACGCGGGCCTCGGCCACGGCCGGGGCCAGCATCAGGTTCCGGCCGTCGAACATGATTTCTTTTTGCGCCGCAAACCACGCCTGCCCGTTGCTGTAGAAGACGGCGCCGCTCTTGGAAGAGCGCGTGCTAGTGACCACCTGGCCGGTCGCCTCCAGGACCAAGCGCAACCGATGTTCGTCGGGCAGCACGCGGAAGGCCACCTGCGAGGTCGTCTGGCTTTGCCCGCGCACCGCGGCGCCGGCGATGGTGTCTTCGACGCGCTCGACTTTGGTTTCCGGCGTCTCCGCGAGAAGCACCAACAGGTCTTGCGACACCGCGGCCCGCACGTTGGCATTGGCGTAATGGACGTCAATCTGGTTGGCCAACTCGGCCACCGAGCGATGACTGGCCCAACCGAGCCGACGCCGGTAACTGGCAATGGCCCGAGCCAGCGACGCCGACGGTTGCCGCTCGTAATCTTCGAGGGTCTGAAGCAATTGCGGAAAATCAAACGGTTCGGCCGCCCACGCGCGTAGTTCTTCCGCCAGATCGGCGAATTCCGCCCGCGTCAGGAACCCCCGCTGCACGTCGGTCAGCCCCGGCCATTCCATGCGGCGCAGCACGCGGCGGGCGTGCTGGCGGCGCTGCAGTTCGTCGATGGTCGATCCCGCTTCGGCCAAGAGCCGCGTCTGACCCGTCAGGAGATAACGCCGCCAATGACTGGAACGGCGGCCTTGCCCCAAGACGGCGTCGGCCGCCTCCAAACGCTGGAGCATGTGATTTGGATGCGCGGCGACGGGCACGGTCGTCGCCCCAGGTTGTCCGGCCGCTTCGTGAACGCAGCGCCACACGGCCAGCCGGCGCGACAGCGCATAGTGCGCGGCGAGCATGCGGCTTTGATCTTCAACCGACGTCAGCCGGGCGGCTTGGCGTTTCGCCTGCGCCGCCAGTTCGGCCAGCTTGTCCAACTCCGCCGCGGACGCGGACGAGTCCAGGCTGGGCGTGGCCGAGAGCCGCTGAATGCGGGCCCGTGTTTCCAATGCCCAGTTAGCGCAGTCCTGGCGTTCGGCCAGTTCGGTCAGTTGCGCGGCGAGCGCTGGCGCCTGGGGCCAGGTCGAAACCGGGTCTTGAGGTTCATCGCCCGCGTGGGCGGCGTTTGGCGGGATTTCCTCCGCCAACCCGAAGTCGGGCGCCGCCGGGGGAGCAAAGGACCAATCCTCCCCGGCGGCAGGCGCCACGGCGTCCAAAGCCGGCGCGTCCAACGACACGCGGCGCGCGACCAAAGGTAAGACGTCCGCCTCGCGGCGCGGCACGGCCAACTCTTCCAAGGAGCGGAACTTTGCCGGCTGCGTCAACGCCACCGGCGGCGCAAGCGCCAGGGCCGATTGCGGAGGCGGCGTCACCGAGACGGACCGCGGCATGCCCCACGATTCTTGCCAAGATCGCGGCGCCTGCGCGACCCACAGAAACACTCCACAACAGACCCCAATCAACATCCCGACTACGGCTGAACGCATTGTTTTCATAGACGCCATGCAGCCCCGAGCTTTCGTCACAAGTGCCTGCCTCGGCTCCGTCCCCCTGGAAGCGGCAGCCCGATCGCCGCCGCGACGAAAAGAGCCACGCCCACGAAGACACGCCGGCGCGCTCACCCTCAAGGAATCGGAAACCCAGGGGCGTAGAGTCAAGCGCGAACCTCGCTTCGCACCCTTCGGTCTTGAAAAAACCCGGATTGCGTTCGGGATATGCCTTTCAACGGCCACTATGCGTATTACATCAATCGAGACCGAACCCTCTGCGGAGTTGCCCTACCTTAACGCGGGGCCGCGCCGGGGCGCGATTCTTGAAGACCGCTTGCCGGTCCTCGACGCGCGCGTGGACCGCTTGCCCGATGGGTTGGACGCGCTCGTGGCCACCGCCGATCTACAATTCCGCGAACGCCCCAATGGCAGGCAGCAGTTCGGCTTGCGTTTGCTGGGTGAGACGCTGCCCGCGTGGTTGGCCGATCACGTGTTGCCGCAACGGGGCCTGACCGACCCGCGCCGCGTGGGTGTGTTGCTCTGTGGCGACTTTTACACGGTTCCGGCGCTTGATAAACGGGGCGGAAGCGGCGATGTAACCGAAGTTTGGCGATCATTCCGCGATGTCTTTCCGTGGGTGGCGGGGGTGGGAGGCAACCACGACACCTTTGGCCCGGACGCAACCGACCGGCCGCGGTTCTCTCAGGCGAGCGGCCTTTACTACCTGGACGGCGAGGTTCTCGAGTTGCACACGTGCCGGCTGGGCGGCGTCAGCGGCATCATCAGCGAGAAGCGCCGCCCGCAACGTCGCCCCGAAAGCGCCTATCTGAACCTGCTGGGCCAAACGCTGGACCATCGGCCCGATGTATTGCTCTGTCACGATGGCCCCGAAGGCTGCGAGCGCGGCCAGAACGGCTCGTCCGCCATTCGCGAGATCCTCGAACTCTACCCACCCACCCTGGTGATCCGCGGCCATTCCCATTGGAATGACCCGCTGGCCGAGCTAAAGAACGGAACCCAGGTGCTCAACGTCGACGCCCGCGTGGTGCTGCTGCGAGGCTGATGGGAGCCAGGAGGTTCCAAGTTCCGTAGTTCCCAATGTGGGGGTGGTAATCCGCTGATCGTTTCCGGAGCGACGAAACCACAAACGCCATTGCTTGCGGTTTCGTCGTTGCCAGAACCTACTGAGGGCCACAAACCAAGGTTTGGAACTGCTGACGTTAATTTTTCGCCAAGACCGATTGCCTTGATCGGCGGCGCCTCGCGAAAATTGACCGAGGGAGCGACCTGGACTTTCTCGGCGTTTGGCCCATGACCAGCCTGAACCGTATTTGCGTTTTTCCGATTAAGTCCCTCGACGGAGTGACGATGGACGCGGCGCCGCTCACCGCGGGCGGGGGACTGCGCCACGACCGGCGGTTTATGATGCTCGACGCCAAGGGCAACTGCATCAACGCCAAACGCATGGCGGCCGTGCATCGGCTGCGGGCCGAGTTTGACTTGCAGGCCGATGCCGTCCAACTGCGGAGCCAGGACGAGGACCGGTGGGAGGTGTTCTCGTTGGCCGACGACCTCCCGCGGCTGGAGGGGTGGCTTAGCCGTTTCTTCGCTACAACCGTCACCCTCGTCGAAAACCGTACGGGCGGTTTTCCCGACGACACTACCGCGACCGGGCCAACGGTGATCTCGATGCAAACCTTACAATCGGTCGCCGGATGGTTCCATCTGACGCTGGATGAAGCCCGGCGACGGTTTCGGGCCAACCTGGAAATTGACGCCACCGCCCCTTTCTGGGAGGATCGATTGTTTGGCCCCGGTTCGCAGGCGGTTGCGTTCCAAATTGGCGAGGTATCCTTTCTCGGGACCAACCCCTGTGCGCGGTGCGTGGTTCCCAGCCGGGCGGCGGAGAGCGGCGATCCAACGCCGCAATTCGCCCAGCGCTTTGCCGAACAGCGGCGCGCCGCGCTGCCCGCGTGGGCGGCCGCGGAACGGTTCGATCATTTTTATCGACTGGCCGTAAATACCCGAATACAAGACGATTCTTCCGCCGCCGGCGCCGTGGTGCGCGTCGGCGATGCGGTCTGCATACTTGCAAGCCCCAAGGAGTCTCCACTATGAGAGCGCCGGAAGCAACCATCAAAGACGCCCTGCTGTCTGCCGACCCCCAGGTCCGCGAGTTGGCCCTGGAGCACTTCGGCCACGGCCATCGCGATGATCCGCACGTCATGCCGCTGGTGGTGCAAGCCATCCAGCGTTACGGCTGGCAAGAAGCCTTCGCCAGCCTTGAGCTGCTCGACAACCTGCCGCAAACGCACGAGACGATCGGCTGGTTCCTGGACGAACTGGATCGCCTGGGCGAACCCCAAACCGAGGAAGACGGAGACATACGCGACAACGTCGCCTTTACCCTGGCCGAGGCCGATCCGGTCGAATTGCGGCCGTTCATCGAGCGCATTGAAAACTCGCAGTCGTTGCCGCAGGCCGTGCGCGACGAAATCGTCCAACGGGTGCGCCTGCTGGAGGCCGACCCCGAGCAATGCTGGCGCGACTTGGAAGCCGTCTGCGAACGCGAGAAGCACGAAGAGGAGCTTTCGGAAGAAGGCGTCGATGCGGCCTACCGCTTGACTGAGGTCATGGCCCGCGAGAAAGACCGCTTCCGGGACCGCGTGATAGAGGTCCTGCAAGCCGACGTGGAGCAGGCCGGCGAGAGCGCCCTGTTGTGGCTGGAAGGCTTTGCCGTGCGCCTGGCGGGCGAGATGCGCCTGGCCGAGGCGGCGCCGCTGTTGGTCGAGAAACTGCGGGCCGTGGCTCCCTACCACGACCAGGTGGATTGGTTATCGGAAGAGTGCGAGCGGTCGCTGATCCGCATCGACGGCGACGCCACCATCGCCGCCCTGGAAGCCGCCTTCCCCAGCGGCAACTGGAACTTCCAGCAGGCGGTCATCTCAATCCTGCAAGGCGTTCACACCGACCGCGCCGAGCAGGCGCTGTTGAACCTGCTTGCCCGCGAACATGACGTGCAGATCAAGCAGCACCTGTGCCGGGCGCTGCTGGTGAGCGGCTCGCAAGAAGGCGTGGCCTGGGCGCGGCGGCTGATCGAGGTTGGCCCGCTCGACCCGACCATGCTCGACCTGCGGAAAGAGCTTCTGGCCGCGGCCGAGATGATGGGCGTCGATTTTCCCGAGGCGGTCGCCTGGCGGGAAGACGCCAAAGGCGACGACGAAACGCGCAGCCGCTGGTATTCGCGCGAGGCGCCGGTGGTGGACAACTACACCGAACTAGTGCAGCGCCGCCGCGTGGCCGAGTCCCGCGGCTCGTTCCTGCCCGCCCCCACCAGCCTGATGTTCCGCGAGCGCGTCGGCCGCAACGACCTCTGCCCCTGCGGCAGCGGCAAGAAGTACAAGAAGTGCTGCATGCGGAAGTAACGCCACTCCGGGCCACGCGAAAAGACACGAAAGCGGCGATGAATCGCCGCACTCCAAATGTGGAGTGCGGAAATTCATTTCCGCTTTCGTCTTTTACCTTTCGCCCTTCGACTTTCAACCTCTGCTCCCCTCCTCATCCTCCGCGCGACTGGCGGTAGCGGCGGATCAGGGCGTTGGTGGAGCTGTCGTGGGTGAGGGTGGGGTCGGTCGGAGACTCTAACTCGGGCACAATCCGGTTGGCCAGCACCTTGCCTAGCTCGACGCCCCACTGGTCGAAGGAGTCGACATTCCAGATCACGCCTTGCACGTAAACCAGGTGTTCATAGAGCGCTATCAGCTTGCCCAAGGCGGCGGGCGTCAGCCGTTCCATCAATAGCGTGTTGGTGGGCCGGTTGCCCTCGAAGGTGCGATGGGCAATGAGCGGCTCGGCCACGCCGTCGGCCCGGACTTCCTCGGGCGTCTTGCCAAACGCCAGGGCTTCGGTCTGGGCGAACAGGTTGGCCATCAGCAAATCGTGGTGCCGGCCGATCGGGTTGAGCGTTTGGCAGAATCCCAGGAAGTCGCACGGCGTCAGCCGCGTTCCCTGGTGGATCAACTGGTAGAACGAATGTTGGCCGTTGGTCCCCGGTTCGCCCCAATAGATGGCGCCGGTGTGGTAATCGACCGCTTCGCCCGCGACCGTCACGCTCTTGCCGTTGCTCTCCATGGTCAACTGCTGGAGATACGCCGGGAACCGCTTGAGGTATTGCGAGTACGGCAGCACGGCCACCGTGGCGGCGTCAAAGAAGTTGCTGTACCAGACGCCCAGCAAGGCCATCAGCACCGGCAGGTTGCGGTCCAACGGAGCGGTGCGGAAGTGCTCGTCCATCGCGTGAAAGCCGCCCAGCATCTCGCGGAACTGCTCTGGCCCCAGGGCGATCATCGTAGACAGGCCAATGGCCGAGTCCATCGAGTAGCGGCCGCCCACCCAATCCCAGAACTCGAACATGTTGGCGATGTCGATGCCGAACTTGGCCACTTCCTGGGCGTTGGTCGAGATGGCGACAAAATGCTTAGCCACCGCCCGCTCGTCACCCAGCGCCGCCAGGCACCAAGCACGGGCCGAGTGGGCGTTGGTCAGGGTCTCTAAGGTGGTGAAGGTCTTCGACGCCACCAGAAACAGCGTCTCGGCCGGGTCCAGGTCGTGCATGGCCTCGACGAAATCGGTTCCATCCACGTTCGAGACAAAGCGGAACGTCAGATTACGCTGGGTGTAATGCCGTAGCGCCTCATACGCCATGACCGGCCCCAGGTCGGAGCCGCCAATGCCAATGTTCACCACGTTACGAATCGGCTTGCCGGTGTGCCCCGTCCACTGGCCGCTGCGCACGCGGTTGGCGAAGTTCGCCATCGTCTCCAACACCGCATGCACTTGTGGGACCACGTCCTCGCCATCCACCACGATCGACGCGCCTTGCGGCGCCCGCAGCGCGATGTGCAGCACAGAGCGGTTCTCGGTCACGTTGATCCGCTCGCCACGGAACATGGCGTCGATGCGGCGGCGCAGGTCGGATTCCTCGGCCAGTTGGACCAGCAAGCGAAGGGTTTCGTCGGTGACGCGGTTCTTTGAGTAATCGAGAAATACGCCCACGGCCTCCAGCGTCAAGCGTTCGCCGCGCTGCGGGTCCTGGGCGAACAATTCCCGCAGGTGAACGTCGCGCACCTGTTCATAATGCCGAGCCAGCGCCTTCCAAGCCGCACGCCGCGTTAAGGGTTGGACTCCTGCCGTCATGTCGGCTCCTCCTGGAAACGGGTGAATTGCCGTGGGCGTCAAAGAACGGCCCCTGCGCCGCGATTGCCAATGCTGCTCATCAAAGTCTCCAAGATAGGCGCTGCGTTGCATTGCACCAAGACCGGGGACGCGCTCGGCGCGGAGTATTGGATGCAGGCTCCCATGCGGTACACTTGAAACGCCGTTCCCTCCTGGTCTCCTACTGGAAGTTATGCGCATGCCATCGATACCTTGGGAAGATCCATCGACGTCGGGCCGCTTAGCGCGCTTTTGGAGTGCGGGCCGGATGATGGTAGCGATCCTGGCCTTGGCGCCGTGGCTTGCGGTTGCGGAAGAGGCGGCCGCCAGCGACGACGCCGACCGCCGGCCGAACCTCGTCGTGATCTTGGCCGACGATCAAGGATGGGGCGACTTGAGCGTCCACGGGAACAGCAATCTGGCGACGCCCCACATTGACTCGCTCGCCCGCGAGGGCGCGCTTTTCGAGCGGTTCTTTGTCTGCCCGGTCTGCTCGCCGACGCGGGCCGAGTTCCTCACCGGCCGGTACCACCCACGAACGGGCGTGCATGGAGTCTCGACCGGCGCCGAGCGACTGAACCTGGACGAACAGACCATCGCCGATGTTTTCCAGGCGGCCGGTTACGCCACCGGAGCCTTTGGCAAATGGCACAACGGAACGCAATCGCCGTATCATCCCAACGACCGCGGTTTCGACGAGTATTACGGATTTTGTTCGGGCCACTGGGGCGAGTACTTCGATCCCGAACTGGACCATAATGGCAGCCTCGTCCGCGGCAACGGGTATCTGCCCGATGCTTGCACCGACCGGGCGTTAACGTTCATCGAGCGACATCGCGACCGACCCTTCTTCTGTTACGTGCCATTCAATACGCCGCACTCGCCGATGCAGGTCCCCGAAGCGTATTGGAAGAAGTTCGTCAACAAGGAACTGACGCTTCGCGCCGCGAACCCGGCGCAGGAAGACGTTCCCAAGACGCGGGCGGCCCTGGCGATGTGCGAGAACCTTGACGCCAACGTGGGCCGCATCTTGAAAAAGCTTGACGAGTTGAACCTGGCCGAGGATACCATTGTCGTCTACTTTAGCGACAACGGACCCAACGGCGCCCGATGGAACGGCGGCATGAAGGGGCAGAAAGGTTCACTCGACGAAGGCGGCGTGCGCTCGCCGCTGCTGGTGCGCTGGCCGGGCCAGATTCGCCCGAAAATGCGCGTCGCCTCGATCACCGCGGCGATTGATCTTCTGCCTACCCTGGCCGATCTGGCGGGGGTCCGTCTTGAAAACCCCAAGCCGCTGGACGGCGTGAGCCTCAAGCCGCAGTTGTTGGCAAACGTCGCTGTTGGGGCGGATCGGAAAATCTACACCTTCTGGAACGGTAAGATCAGCGTGCGCACGCCGCGGTTTCGGCTCGATCCCGCGGGACGAATGTACGATATGATTGTCGATCCCACACAACAACGCGATATCAGCGGGGAACACCCGCAAGTGGCCGCAAGCCTGGCGCTGGGGGCCGAGCAAACGAAACGCGAATTCCTGGTCGAATTGGGAAAGGACGATCGGCCATTCACGGTCGGTTACTCGCGCTCCACGCCGCTGCCCGCACGCGACGGCGTCGCTCATGGCAACGTGCAGCGCAGCGCCCCGGCGCCGAATTGCTCGTTCTTCACCCGCTGGACCAGTCCGGAGGACCGCATCACCTGGGACATCGAAGTGGCCCAAGAGGGACGCTATGAAGCCGTTGTCTCTTACACCTGCCCGGCGGTCGATATGGGCTCGACGGTGGAGCTTGCGTTCCACGATAGCCGCATTGCCGCCAAAGTGAGCGAGGCGCACGATCCTCCGCTGCGCGGGGCGGAGAACGACCGTGTTCCCCGTCGCGGCGAATCGTACGTGAAAGACTTCAAGCCGCTGCGTCTGGGTGTGTTGCCCCTGCGGCAAGGTCGCGGGCGGCTGACGCTTCGCGCCCTGGATGTGCCCGGCAAGCAAGTGATGGACGTGCGCCGGGTGGTGCTGACGCGGGTGGAATAACCCGCGCCGACTAATTTCAGCAGTTCCAAGTTTTGCCGCACGAAGGTTGGCCGGCGGCGACGCCTCAGCGACGCGCGGAAACCAGCCCCACGGGGTCGGGTAGGTTTTTCGGCCATCGGTCTTGCGGTGTGGCAAGACCTGGGACCGAAAAACCAACCCGACCCCTTCCCGCTTTTTCACGCCGCAGCGTTGACCTCACGCGAAGCCGCTGGGCCGATTGTAGAGTTTCTCGCGCGTGGCCCACAGGCCGGCGGACGGCGTGGGAATGAAGAAGAACCGTTCGCCGTCGGCCGTGGTGTGGAAGCCCTCCTTGAGCTGCCCCACGGGATAACGGGCGAGCATTTCGTTCAAATCGGCGTAGCGGTACCCAATCTGCTCGATGTCTTCACGGCCCACGTGGCCCGGGGCGTAGGTGATGGTGAAGCGGTCTTCCGACGAACCGTGGATCAGGTGCGCCGTGGCGTGGGCCAGATCTTGCATGTCGGCGTTGGCGCGGTACTGCTCCATTACCCGCGGCGTACCGCAGTAGCCATACTTGCGGATCAGGGCGTCCACGTCGGCTTGTTCGCCAAACCGCTTCAGGCCCGGCGCCAGGATCAGTAGCTCGCCGCCGTCGGCCAAGGCCATGCGGGTGCGATAGACCGCCTTGTTAGCGACCCAAGTGCTAAAGAACTCATCCCCCTGCATGACGCACACCACCTTGTCCAGCGGTTCGTCCAGCACGGTGATGTTCTCGTCGCGGGCCTGCCGCGCGGCGGCCAGGTAGGTCTCCAGGTCGTCGCCCACGTGGACGCCGGTATGGACCAGGTCGCCCGCGTCGTTGCGGGCCAGCACCACTTGCACGTACAGGTCGGGCAGGCGGCCCAGGAAGTCGTCCTCGGCCTTGTTGAAGCACCGCCGCACGGGCGTCAACAGGTTGCCCAGGTTGTTCTCGATGCCGCAGCAAGCCGCCGCCATGTGCGTGGCGCAGATCGTGTCTTTGCCTCCCAGTCCAATGATGTAATTCTTGTTGTGGTTGGCGAAGCCCAGCACCTCGTGCGGCACCACGTGCCCAATGTTGATAATCAAATCCCACGGCTGGGTCATGACCATCGTGTTCAGCCAGATCGGAAACGCCCAGTCGGCCGCGCCGGCGGTGGTTTCCTTCACATAGTCGGCCGACACTTCACCCACGTAGGTCACACCGCCCCGCCAGTCGTGCGCGTGAATCCGCTCGTTGGGAATATTGCCGAACATGGCGCGGTTCTGCTCGGGCGTGTGTGGCTCGTGCTGACCCAACGTGGGGATCACATGCACGTCGGCTTCGCCCGTCAGATGCTGGTAAAACCACTCGGTAATCCAGCCGGCGCCCGAGTGCATGCGGGTAATGTCGGGCGGCAGCAGCAACACCCGCTTGGGCGTGCCGCAAATCCGCCGCTTCGCCTCGGCCACGGTCTGCTCCAGCAATTGCTCCAGACGCGGCCGGTCAATCTGACGAGAAGTTTCAGAAATCCAAGGCATGGTGTGATCGGACAAAAACGAGAATGTTTAAAACCCTCGGGCGGCGCGGATGTCGTCGAAGTCGCGGAGGTGGTAGTCGATGCCTACGTAGTCGAGCAGCTTGCACAGGCCGCGGAGGGCCACGCCCATGCCGTCGGGGCCGCTGAAGCCGCCGAACTGGCCGCCCCCTTTGACGTGCGGCTCCAGGTCGAGGAACACGCCCGGCACGCCGCGCCGCTTGAGCTTGCGCTCCAGGTTGGGCAGCACTTCGCGGAAGTCGGCCAGGATCGCCTCGTGGGCGCTGTCGCCCTGGTTGGCGGGAACGAAGTGCTTGAGCGCTTCCTCGTCCACGTGGCCAGGACCAGAGGGCGGCGTGGGGTGCTTGTAATCCTTGATGTGCATCCAGCCGATGCCCGGCTTCATGGCCTCGTACTGCTGATAGACCTGGTACAGGTTGTAGCCCTGCGACGAAAGGTTGCCCCCGTCGAAGATCAACATCAGCGCGGGGTGGTTCACGCGGGCGTGTATCTCTTGCAGCAGTTCGCCGTTAGAGCCGATCAGGTTCGCCTCGACCTCCAGCCCGTAGGTCAAGTCGCTGCGGTGGCACTCTTCGGCAATTTGGCCGAGTTGCTCGACCGCTTGAGACAAATGCTCGCGCGGGTCCGAACCGCGGGGATGATAGAACGAGAAGCCGCGGATCAGCTTCGTCTCAAAGGCGTGCGCCAACTCGCAGGCCCGCTTCACGTCGTTTTGCAGGTACTGCTCAAACGGCACGTAGCGGTTCTTCGTGCCGTCGTCCACGTCCCGCAGCTTTACTTTGCCGATAGGCGAGCCGAGCGACGACACGCTCAGGTCGTACTCGCTTTCCAGGTGGCGAATGTGGGTGATCTCGTCCCGCGTCAGCTCCATGACGTTCTTGACGCCCTGGCCCGCGTCGATGAAGCGAATGGTGTAGTATTGCAGCCCCAGCGCGGCGAACGCGGCAAACTGCTGCTCGGCCGTCTTGTGCAGCGCGGCCTCGTCGGCGAATCCGGAAAGTAGAACTTGCGGTCGGTCAGACATGGCGGGAGGAGGGGAAGAAGGAAAGAAGAGGGAGTGTTGGAGTGATGGAGTGTTGGGATTAAGGGGTATGGGAGTGAAGGATCATAAACACTCTTCTCATCACTCCCATACTCCATCGCTCCATCACTCCCCTTGCCACGCCAGGATCAGCGCTGGAGCAGCGAGGCGGCCGGCGGGTCCAGATAGATCGTGCAGTTCGCGTGTTGCTGGAGGATCGAGGCGGGGCAGTCGGGCGTCACGGGGCCTTCCACCGCGCCTTGGACCGCCTGGGCTTTGCGCTGGTCGGGGACGCTGCACACGATTTGCTGGGACTTCATGATCTGCCGGACCGACATCGAAATGGCCGCCTTGGGCACGTCGTCGAAGGTCGGGAACCATCCCTCGCCAAGCTGCTGGCGGCGGCAGGCTTCATCCAGATCGACCACCAGGTACGCCTTCTCGGTGGTGAAGTCCGCGGGCGGATCGTTAAACGCCACGTGGCCGTTCTCGCCAATGCCGATGAACGCCACGTCGATGGGGTGGTTGGCGATCAGCTTGCCCAACCGCTCGCACTCGGTCCAGCAATCGCCCTCGCCGTTGATATAATGGAAATTGCGCGGAGGCGTGGGCAGCCGCTCCACGAATCGCTCTTTAAGGTACTTTCGGAACGAAGCAGGATGCGTAATGGGCATGCCGGCGTACTCGTCCAAGTGGAAGCACGTGACGCGGCCCCAGTCGATCTCCGGCTCCTTGACCAGGTGCGAAAGCATCTCGAATTGCGAGGCTCCGGTGGCGACGATCATGTTCGCCTCGCCTCGTTCGCGGAGCGCGCGGCGGATCGCTTCGGCCCCGTCGCGGGCGGCTTTTTGACCGAGTTGGTCCTTGGATTGCAACACTTCGATGTTCATGGGCGATTTCTCCCTGTAAGACGCTAACAGCATGGGGGCGCACGCCAGTAATTGCAAGGGGCCGTTGACGCGGCAAGGTATAGGGCGAGCGGCCAAGGGGCAACAACGACAAGGAGCCATTCATGGCGAACAGGATCGAGCCTGAAGAACTGATGCGGCGCGCGATCGCCAAGGCGCGCCAGGGGATCGCCGCGGGGCAAACGCCGTTTGGCTGCGCCATCGCCATCCCCGGGCGGGTCATCGCCGAGGCGCACAACCGCGTGCTGGCGACCACCGACATTACCGCGCACGCCGAAGTCAACGCGCTGCGGGAAGGGTGCCTCGCCATCGGCAACATCTTTCTGGAAGGCGCCGTGGCGGCCACCACCTGCGAACCCTGCCCCATGTGCATGGCGGCGCTCCATTGGGCGCGCGTCGAGACGGTCTACTACGGCGCCACGATTGCCGACGCCGCCGGGGCCGGTTTCAACGAACTGTCGCTTTCGGCGGCCGAACTCCTGCGCATTGGCAACAGTCCGGTGCGCCTGATCGACGGCGTGCTGCGCGACGAATGCCGCGACCTGTTTGAAGTCTGGCGCCACACCCCCGGCGCCCGAGCGTATTAGGAAGCGAATAGAGATCGAGGAAGACGGAAGGCCATGGAACCGGATTCACTGCTCCGGGAATCCCGCCGCCGGTCTACGCTCTTTTCGCCATTCGCTTCCCCTCAAACCTGGCGGTGACGCGGGTCGTAATGCCGCCGCGGGGGCTGAAATCGGCCACCAGTTGCAACCAGCGGGGTTCAAGCACGGCGGTCAGGTCGTCGAGGATGCGGTTGGTCACGTGCTCGTAAAAGATCCCCTCGTTTCGGAACCGCTGCAAATAGAGCTTGAGGCTTTTCAACTCCACGCACTTGACGTCGGGCGTGTAGGTGATGGTCAGCGTGCCGAAGTCCGGCTGCCCCGTCTTGGGGCAAACCGAGGTGAACTCGGGGCAGACGATCTCAATGACGTAATCGCGGCCGGGGAATTGGTTATCGAAGGTTTCAAGCTCGGTGCGGAAGTCGTCAGAAACAGTCATGGGTCCGTGGTCGTAAAGTTGGGTCAACTATCCTGGGTATTCTTTGGCGGCGGGTCCGGCGCGGCAAGTCCCGCCTCTTCATGGGCGCTGGATTCTTGAATCCGGACTCCTGGCCCTTGGCTTGGGGCCGCCAGAATCTCGCCAATCTCGCGCACGGCGGCCGTCAGCGAGCGGACGGCCATCTGAAAATTCGTGTGGTCGGAAATTTCGGGCTGAATCTCTTGGAACAACTCGGTCGCCCGTTGGAGTTTTTTGTACTTCTTGTGCGCCTGCTTGAGGTACGCGGCGGGGTCGTTGTCCTTGAGCGGGCCGCCCAAGGCGAGCATGTAGTCATACAACGCGCGCGGGACTTCGGCCAGTTCTTCGTCCTCTTCCACCTCCTCGCAGTGCTTGAGGAAGGCGCGCACCATCCACACGTGCGCCAAGAGCGTGTCGATCCGGTGCATGGCGTCGGCAGGAGACATCGGCGAAGCGGTGGGAGAAGGGAAAGGGGAAAGAGCGTGGGAGTATTGGAATGATGAAAGAGTCCGTTACGCGTCGGCAATATTCACATAACTCAAGCACATCCTCATTCCAAGTTTCACGACTCCATCACTCCCTCACTCCCTCGCGTTTCCTTCCGCTTCACCGCGTGGATCCTTCGACCGGCGCGGCGTCGGCTGGCGCGGCGCCCTTGTGGCTTGCGTGCGGCTTGGCGGCGCGAGGCTGGAAGATCAACACCATCACGGCGCCAATCGCCACCAGGATCAGACCCGCTAAGAACCAGGGGCTGATTTCGCTCCAGGTGTTCTTGGCGAGGATGCCCGTCAGCGTGTTGACCACCGGCGCGCCGCCAAAGATCAACGGCATGACGTAAATCGGTTTGCCTCCGGACGATAGCGCCAAGATCGTCCCCAGCGCTCCAAACGCGCCGGCCGCCCCCGCCGCCGAACTCCACACAATGCCGTCAAAGCTCCAGTCTCCGCCCAGCGCCCCTTGCGACGCCAAAAACACCACCGGCACGACAATCGCAATCAGGAAGTAGGCGAACCCGACGCAGATCAGCGGCTTGAGGCGTCCTCCGCCCAGGTCGTGCTGACCCCAGTGGGTGAAGATGCCATACAGCCCCCAGCACAGCATCGCCATGGCAATGCCCGCGAAGATGAGCGGCAGATCGCCCAATTCCGGTCCCGAAACTTTGGGGCCGGCGCCCGGCTTGAACACCAGCACGGTGGCGGCGCCAGCGACGACCAGCATCAACCCAGCGATAAAGCCCGGGCTAATGTGCCGCCAGTTGCGGGCGGTATACGTCGAAACCAAGGTGTTCACCACCGGGGCGCCGCCAAACACCAGCGGCATGACGTAAATGGGGTGCCCGCCCGAGGCTAAGGCAAGAATGATTCCCAAGGCCCCAAACGCCCCCACGGCGCCGGCCATCATGCTCCAAAACACGCCCGAGAACGTCCAGTCGCCGCGCACCTTGCCTTGCATCGCCAGCACCAGGGTGGGGACGATCATGGCGATGACAAAATACGCCACGCCCACGCAGATGAAGGGCTTGAGCCGGACGTGGTTCATTTGCTCCTGCCCGTGATGAAGCACGTTCCCATACAGGCCCCACGACAGGGCCGTGAGCAGGATGCCGAAAATGACCAGCGGAAAAGCTTTCATGGGGCGCTCAAGAGGCGGGCGAGGAAAGGAAGGAGAAGCGCCGACCACGCCGCGACTCCGCGCAGCGCCCCCGGCGTTACCGAAATTAATGTACCAAAAAACGCCCCCGCCAACAGCGGCCCGCACCGCGCCACACCTTGATAGTGGACCATGGCTTCAAACTTGGGAACGACTGATCCTGCCTGCCCCCGCGGGAAGACAACCACGGCTGGCGCTGCAACCTGTCGGTATTGTTATAATGCCCGCGTGTACGGTAGGGCCGTTGTCGTCTCGAAGCGTGGAATGGTTGGCGCATGCGTTCTGAATCTCGCCGGATTGGCCGATTGGATTGCCAGATTATCGACCGTCTTCCGCCGGGCAAATCGCCCGAACTGGAAGTGGTCTTGTGCCACGGGTTTGGCGCTCCGGGGAACGACCTGGTCCCGATCGGGACAGAAATTCTTCGGGCGGCGCCGCACCTGGCCGACAAGGTGCAATTCGTCTTTCCCGCGGCGCCGCTCTCGCTCGACGAACAAGGTCTTTACGGCGGCCGGGCGTGGTGGCCGCTGGACGTGATGCGTCTGGCCGAGGCGATCGAACGGGGCGAACTGCGCGACCAGCGCCGCCACCTGCCGCTGGAGTTGCCCGAGGCCCGCGACGGCTTGATGGAAGTCCTGCAAACGCTCCAGCAGGAGACCGGCTTGCCGCTCTCGAAGTTTGTGCTCGGCGGATTCTCTCAAGGTTCGATGGTCGCCGCCGAAGTGGCGCTGCGGTTGCCGCAGTCGCCCGCGGCGCTCCTCGTCTGGTCGGGCACGCTGCTATGCGAAGATACGTGGCGGGAGTTGGCCCAGAAGCATCGCGGCCTGCCGGTGTTTCAAAGCCACGGTACGGCCGATCCGATCCTGCCCTTGGAAGGCGGGGTGTGGCTGCGCGACTTGTTGCAAGAGGCCGGCGCCGAAGTCGAGTTCCTTGAGTTTCACGGCGCCCACACCATTCCGCTCGAAGCGCTGGAGCGCACCGTGGCCCTGCTGGAGCGATTGACGAGCAAGTAGATGGACTACGGAAGCGGTCGGTCGAAATTCAGGGCTTGGTGGTCAGCTCAAAATTCGCCTGTTCCGAACCTTCCTCGGGCACGGTAAAGGAAAGCGGGGTATCGACGCCGCGATAGCGCAGAGGAACGTGGTCAATCACCCCGCCGGAATCGCTGTTGGGGTCGCCTTCGGTAAAGCTGATTTGCACCCGATGCCGCCCCACCGCGGCGCCCGCGGCGTCGGTGTCGATCAGCGTCAGGTGGAAGCGTCCATCGCCGTCGGTCTTGCCGTAGGAGCCGAGGCCGACCAGGCTGTCCGTTCCTTGCTCGACAATCGGCTGAAAGGAAACGCTGGCCCCGGCCAACGGCTGGCCGTCGAGCGTCACGCGCCCCGACACGGGCGCCACGTCGTACTCGGCCCCGCAGCCCGCAACGACCAGCACCGCCACGGTCCACCGCGTCCGCGCATTTCCAGCCATGATGGTCCCTTCAAGGTAGGTCGCTCGTTCGGCGAGTGACCTACGGCGAGTGAAACGAGCCGAAGTTTCCGCTTCTTTCGCAAGCGGTTGGTCCCTTGCTCCATCAAGTGACCCGCAATGGGGAATCCATCGCACCTTCGTGAAATACGTTCAAGGTAAAGGCGTTGTTTCGTTGTTGCCGATAGTGGCCGCCGCCACCCACACGTTCATGTCGATGGTCCGCGGCAGGAACCGCACCGAACCATCGCATAAGGTGAACTGGAGACCGCCGGGGTGAAAGCTGCCCCAGCTCCGCTTGCAGGTGTTGTCGGCGCCGGCGCCGCCAATGGAAACGCACTTGTCGTAATCGGCAAGCAACGTGCGGGCCTCGGGCACGGCGTCTGAAGAGTTATAGGAAGTGTAGGTATACGCCCAGAACGTGCCGCGGCGAGATCGGGTGCGCGTGGTCATTTCGCCGACCGCCAGCGTGTTGGAAGAGCCGTCGGTCACGGTGGCCAGGCTCTCGGCGGTGCGGATGTTGTTGCCGATCGTGTGCAGGACGCCTTTCCAACCAGGCTGGCCGATGGCGGTCCAGTCCTCGTTGTCCCACCACCCGGCGCCGTTGGATCGGCCGGCCATGCAGCGGTACGAACCGTGGCGGTAATTCAGCCCCGCGCCGGGACCGCTTTCGGGCATTTCCAGCTTGCCGGCGTGAATATCCGACGGGCAGTTATAGACTTCGAGGTTCGACTCGCGAACGAACTGGTTCGACGAATGCTCGTTCGCTGCGTTGTTGTTGTAACGGTCCGCCAGGGTTTGGGCTTCGACATAGGGCAGAATCATAATGGCCCAGTTCGAGAGGCTTTGCGTCCCGCAACAGGCCCCCAAGGTAATTCCGCCCGGCGGAAACCTCTTGTAAGTGTCGTGGTAATTGTGCAGCCCCAGGCCGATTTGCTTGAGGTTGTTGCCGCACGACATGCGCCGCGCCGCCTCGCGCGCCGCCTGCACCGCCGGCAGGAGCAACGCCACCAGAATGCCAATAATAGCGATGACCACGAGCAGTTCGACCAGGGTGAAACCGCGCCGCTGTGGGTCTGTGCGCATGACGCCCTCTTGGAGATGAGAAGACAGAGAAGAGCAGCCTCGCCAAATCCGCACTTGTGGGGAAGTTGTACTTGCCGCGGGTGGCCCCGTCAAGATTTTCGTCAACGCAAATTGTCGGGTGGTTTTCGCCCTCGTTGCCCCGCCGGAGCATCCCGGCGATAATCCCCGCATGCGAGACTTCCAGCGAGAAAACCTGGTTAGCGATCCGCTGCACGGCTACATCGCGTTTTCGTCGAATATGGGCCTGACGCCCCAGGAAGTGTCGGAGCGGCAGATCATCGACCATCCTTGGCTCCAGCGGCTGCGGCACATCCGGCAGGTGCAAACGGCGTGGTGGGTCTTCCCGTCGGCGGAACATTCCCGCTTTCAGCACGTCTTGGGCGTCATGCACCTGGCCAGCCGGGCCATCGCCACGCTGTACGAGAGCCTGAAGGAAGTCTGTCCCGACACGCCCAGCCGCGGCTACGTCGAATCGCTGTTGCGCATGGCGGGGCTTTTGCACGACGTGGGGCATGGGCCGTTCGGCCATTTCTTTGACGATCAAGTGCTGCGCGACTACGGCCTGACGCACGAACGGCTGGGAGCGCAAATCATTCGCGATGAACTGGGCGACCTGCTCCGCGGCATCCGCCGCAACCCCAACAGCGCCTTGGCGCCGGACGAGACACTCGACCCTGAACAGGTGGCGTGGCTTATCCTCCGTCCTCAAACCGCCGCCGAGGCGGATCGGCCGCGGTGGCTGGTGTTTTTGCGGAGCCTGCTGTGCGGGATCTACACGATCGACAACCTCGATTTTGTGCTCCGCGACGCCTACATGTCGGGCTATAGCCGGCAGCCGTACGACCTGAACCGCCTGCTGCACTACAGCTTCTTCAGCGAGAAGGGGCTGACCCTGCACGACCGCGGGCTGGAGTCGCTGGTGCGGTTCCTGGGCGCCCGCTCCGAGTTGTTCCGTGCGGTGTACTTTCATCGCACGGTGCGGGCCATCGACCTGATGTTGGAAGACCTGTTCGCGCGGAGCAAGGCGCACCTGCTGCCGGGCAACCCGGCCGAACACTTGGACGAGTACTTGGAGTTCACCGAGTCCAGTTTGTTCGTCGATGTGGCCCGCTGGCGCCGCAGCGACGATCCCCAGCGGCGCGAATTAGGCGAACAGTGGCGGCGGCTCTTGGCCCGCGATGTAGCGTGGAAGATGATCCACCAGAAGCAGTTGATCTACGCCGAAGGCGACTCCGAGGCAGCGAGCATCTTTAGCGATCGCGATCTGGTGGAACGCAAGCTGCGCCAGGCGCTGCCGACGGACCTGCGCGACGCGCCGCTCCGGGTGGATATTGCCCGCAGCATCCATCGGCCGCATGGGGGCGGTCCGGCCGCCGGGCAAAATTTCCTGTACGACTCGTCCAGCGGCCAGATCGGGGCGCTCACCACGCACGCTCTTTATCGTCGGCTTCCCGTTAGCTACCGCATCTGCCGCGTCTACGCCCAAAGCGAAGACCATGCCCCGCAAATCCGCCACGCCATGGACACCCTCTTCGGCGGCGCCGCGGCCGATGATGTAACGAACATGTAGCGGACCCCATCAATGTGGTGCACTCGCTCCAACGAGTAACCTGCCTTGAGGAAATACGCGCTAAATCGTGAGGTGCGTCGTTTCCAGGTCCGGCAGGTTGACGACCGCGACCGAATGCCGTGCGGCGCGGTAAAGCGCGCCGGGGTTGAGCACCAACGTCGAGCCTTCGCGGTGCATCTCGGCCTTGTGGGTGTGACCGTAGCAGACCAGGTCCCAGTCCCCACTGGCGATTGTCTGGCGAAAGAGCTTTTCATCGTCCGAGTGCAAGAACGCAATCTTCCGGCCTTCCAACTCCAGCGAACCAAACCGGCCATGCAATTGATGCCCGGCGGCTTCCACGGCGCGGCGCAGCGCGGTGGTGTCCCGGTCCACGTTGCCCAGCACGTAGTCCGTCGGCCACGCGGCCAAGAGCGGCGGAATCTCGGGCGAGCCGATGTCGCCGCAGTGGATTACCCGCGTCACCTCCCGCGCTTCCAACATGCGCACGGCGTCCCGCGTATTGCCGACGTGTCCGTGAGTATCGCTGAGGACCGCGAGAAGCATCAGGGTTGGGAGGCAGGGGTGAGAGGTGAGAGGGGCTGGGAATGTTTGTCGAATCGTCGTAACGGTGGCGCGAGCGCCGCCGCTACGGAAAGATTCACAACCGCTGACTCCCGCCCGCTGACTCTCAGCCGGTCCAGACGCGGCGTTGGCGGGACGAGGGAATGCCCATCTTCTTGCGGTACTTGGTGATCGTCCGCCGGGCGACGTTGTAGCCTTGCGACTTGAGCCGTTTGACCAGTTCGTCATCGCTATAAGGCTTGTGCTTGTCCTCTTGGTCGATCAGGTCCTGGAGCCGTACGCGAATGGTGTCCCAGGCCACGTCTTCGCCGTCGTCGCTCTTGGTGCCGCCCACGAAAAACCGCTTGAGCGGGTAAATGCCGCGTTGGGTCTGGATCCACTTGTCGTCCACCGCCCGGCTGACCGTGGTGACGTGGACGCCCACCTTGTCGGCAATTTGCTGCATCTTGAGCGGTTCGAGCGCCTCGGGGCCTTCTTCCAAAAACTGGGTTTGATGGTCGATGATGGCCTGGGCCACGCGCGTGAGCGTGCTGCGGCGCTGCTCGATCGATTCGATCAGCCACTGGGCGGCGTTGATCTTGCGTTTGATGAACTCCTTTTCCTCGGGGGTGGCGCTGCCGTTCATCAGCCGCTTGCGGTAGTACGGGCTGATGCGCAGGGTGGGCGTCTCGCCGTCTTCCAGGCGCACCACGTACTTGCCGTCGCTGTCGCGATCGACGAACAGGTCGGGCGTGACCGTGCGGACGTTGACCTCGTTGAAGTCGGCGCCCGGCTTGGGATTGAGCTTGCGTAGCTCGTCCCAAGCGCTTTGGATGGTCTCCAGCGTGTACCCGGTCCTGCGCTGAATGGCCGGCAGACGGTTATCGCGCAGGTCTTCCAGGTGGCCCGAGATGAGGGTCTTCATCTCTTCGTAAAAGGGCAAATCGGGCGTCAGTTGCAATAGCAGGCATTCCCGCAGCGAGCGAGCGCCCACGCCGGCCGGCTCCAGGCTTTGGACCACGTGGAGCGCCTCTTGCGCCAGGAGTTGCAGCTCCTCGTCGGCGGTGGGCGGCAACAGGTCTTCCAGGTTGCCCTTCAGGTACCCGTTGGAGTCCAGGCTGGAGACGATCCGCTCGCACATGGAGTGCAGCTTGGGGTCCAGCTCCAACTCGCCGAGTTGATGGTCCAGGTAATCGTACAACGATTCATGGCGGGCCAGGGCGTTGGCCATCGCGTCGTGCTTGCGGTCCGATTCTTCGTCCAGGCGCGTGGCCGAGGGGCGGGTATGCTCCTCGTAGGCGTCGGGCAGGTCGTCGCCCATGTTGAGCAGCCGCTCAAAATCGTCGGCGTTGTCGTGGGCGGTGTCCACGACCAGTTCTTTTTCCGTGTCGAGGGGCGAGTCGGGGTTCTCTCGCTCCTCCTGTTCATCGGGCAGGTCGGGATCGCGCTCCTGGACCTCCAAGATCGGGTTCTCGATGATTTCCTGCTCGATGCGCTCCTGAAGGGCCAGGATCGGCAACTGCAGAATCTCCATCGACTGGATCATCCGCGGCGCCAGGATCATGGACTGCTTTTGCTGGAGCTTTTGCTCCATGCCCATCGACATTTTCAACATGGCTTTGCGCCTTCGGTTCCGAGAGGAAGAACTCGACGGTCCGTCAAGTCGCTTACTTTACTCTAACATCATTTTTTCTTAGAACTTCTGCCGGCCCACCAGGGCGTCGGCCAGAATCTCCTTGTTGGTGTACTCCAGGATGCTCCCGGTAGTAATACCACGAGCCAGCCGCGTAATCGTTACCGGCGCATCGGCCAGGGCGTTGGCGATGTGCAAGGCCGTGCCGTCGCCCTCGACCGTGGGATTGGTGGCCATAATCACTTCGCGCACCTCGCCCTGATGGACGCGATCCACCAGCGCCTCGATGGTCAAATGCTCGGGTCCTATGCCTTCCAAGGGCGCGATCCGCCCCAGCAAGACATGGTACAAACCGCGGTACGCGCCCGCCTGCTCCAAGGCCATGACGTCCCGCGGCTGTTCCACCACGCACAACTGCGAAGGGTCGCGTTGGGGGTCGCGGCAGATTTCGCATAGCTCGCTCTCGGCCAGGAAGTAACAACGCTGGCAGTAATGCAGGTTCTCGCGAACGTCCCGAATGGCGTCGGCCAGCGCCAGGGCTTCCGCCTTGTTGGCGCGCAGCACGTGATACGCCAAGCGCTCCGCCGACTTTTGTCCGATGCCCGGCAATTTGGCGAATTGTTCGATCAGGTTCGCCAGCGATGCGGAAAACTGCGCCATGGGCTACGCTTTCTCGCCTCCGCCGGTGAAGTGCTCAAACGCCTTATCCAGGCCCGGCAGGTCCAATCCGTCGGTCAGGCTCCGCATGGCGTCGGCGTGCCGCTGCTTGGCTTTGGCCGCCGCCTCGTTGACGGCTGCGGGTATCAGGTCTTCGAGCATTTCCAGTTCGCCACGCTCCAGCAGTTGAGGGTCGATCTTCAACCGCACGATTTCCCCTAAGCCATTGGCTTCGACCTCGACCATGCCCGCCCCCACCGAAGCGGTCACACGCTCGGACCGAAGGCGCTGGTTGATCTCCTGCATTTTTCCGCCCATTTGCTGGGCTTGCTTCATCAAGGTGGAGAGGTTGCCTAGTCCTTTAAACACGCAAGGCTCCTTCGAGGATTACTGCTGGAACGCGAAGTACGTTAGTCGGCTCGTAAAATTTCGGCATCGAACAGGGTAATGGCTTCGCTGACTAGCGGGTGCGAGCGAAGCTCGGCGATCCGCTGTTGCCGCGATACGCCGCGACGCACGTTCTCGGCTGGAGCCTCCTCGCGTACCGGCGCCGATGACTCCAACACCACTGCAACTGGCGCGCCAACCACGGCCCGAATTGCCTCATCGATCTTTTGCTTATGTTCCGGCCGCTCGCATTGTTGTCGCTGAAAATTATAGTTCTCAGGAAATGACACGACTAGCCGATTTGGCGCGGAAATTGCTACACCGGCCGCATACCTGGCAAAGTCGGAGGTCAGCCCGGTCAGCAATTCCAGCGCCCCACGCCAAATTCCCGGCGCCGACTCGGCCGTCAACTCGATGCCGCGGGCGGCGGGCGGCGTCGGGGAGGCTGCCGCGCTGGAACTGGCGGCTGGGGTAACGGGCGCTCCGTTACTGGGGGCGTTTTTTTTTTCGCCGCCCGCCGGCGGCGCAGGCGCCGCCATAGCGGGACGCGCCGCGCCGCGACCGGCCGCCGGGGGGGTGGGAGCGCCGTCGCGCACTTGGGCCACCAGCGACGCTAATTCGTCCAGGTTCTCCAGGTGGCAGGCCCGCACCATCGCCATTTCCAGCAGCACCCGCCCGTGGGTGCTTTGCCGCATCCGCACCACCGCCTGGTCAAGGATCTGCACAATCGCCAGGACCGTTTCCAGACCCAGCCCTTCGGCCGCCGCGCGCAACCGTGCGTAGTCGCCCGGCAGGGTGTGAAGCATCAGGTCTTCGGCGCAGCCGACCGAGGCGGCCATAAGGTCCCGAAAGTAGCCCAAAAGCTGCTCCGCCAGTTGGCCCACATCCACGCCTTCCCCCAGCGCGCGGTCCAGTTCCGTCAGCGCCGCGGCCGGGTCGCGGGCAATCACCTGCGCGGCGATATCCGCAATGGCGCCGCCGCGGGCGGTGCCCAGCATGGCGTGGACGTCGTCGGCGGTGATCGTAGTTCCGCAGAACGACAGCAGTTGTTCCAAGAGCGATTGGCTATCGCGCATGGAGCCAGCCGCCCGCCGCGCAAGAAGCTGAAGCGCTTCCGGCTCGGCGTGGACGCCTTCGGACTCCACAATGTGCCGCAGTCGATCGCCAATCGCGTCGGTCTTGACCGGGGCGAAGTCAAACCGTTGGCACCGCGACAACACCGTAATGGGAATCTTCTCGGGATCGGTGGTGCAAAAGATGAACTTCACATGCTCGGGCGGCTCCTCCAGGGTTTTCAAAAGCGCGTTAAACGCCTGGTTGGTGAGCATGTGGACTTCGTCGATGATGTAAATCTTGAACCGCGCGCGGCTGGGGCGCACGTTCACGTTGCTGCGCAACTGGCGAATCTCGTCGATGCCGCGGTTGCTGGCGCCGTCGATTTCCAGCACGTCCACGTCCTCGCCCACGGCGATGCTGCGGCAGATGTCGCACTCGTTGCAGGGCGTGGCGGTGGGGCCTTGCTCGCAATTCAAGGCTTTGGCGAAGATGCGGGCGGTCGAAGTCTTGCCCACGCCCCGCGCGCCGGTGAACAGATACGCATGGCCCACGCGATTGGTGGCGATGGCGTTGCGCATGGCCTGGGCCACTTGCGGCTGGCCGACCAGTTCTTCAAACGACTGCGGCCGATACCGCCGGGCGACCACCACGTATTCGGCCGAGCGGGTCGTTTCGGCCTGGGAAGCTGGGGAGGGCTGAGAAGCCGTCGATTTTTTCGCCATAACGCCGCGGTGGTGCGAAAGATAAGGGAACTCCGCCCGTCAAGGCGTCGCGCACCGAAGAGTACCTGCGTTCGTCGCGGCCGTCAATTTCGTCTGGCGCGCCTCGCGGAAAAGGTCCCAAAGAAGAAAGGTTGGGCTGAGGGGGCTTGGCCCGCCACTGCCGGAAAGAGGCCCTCGCACAAGAGTACCCCGCTTAGAGCTGCTCCAGTTAAGGCCTGACTCGGTTCACGGATCCCCCTTGCGAGGGCCACTTTCCAGCAGTGTTGCGAGCGAAGGTATAAGTATTGTTACCGCAATCCCCCCGCAGGTAAAGCGGTCGAGGATGCACGATTCCGTGGGGCTGAGCCGCAGGCGCCGGGTAGGTTCTTCGGCCGACGGACTTTACGCACCATAAGACGCTCTGGCAAAACACCCACCCGACGCGCAAGCGAGGCTCTTTCTCTTTGTTTTCCTCACTTGCGCGTCGGGTTAGTATGGGTTTTGTCAGAGCCTTTAAGCTCGTGGGCCGAAAAACCAACCCGCCCCTTCCCGGTGCTCGCAGGACAGGCATCCTGCCTGCCCGAAAACGGCAGGCTGGAAACCTACCCCACGGAAGAACCTCCCCTACTTCCGCTCGAAGAACATCATGTGTTGCCAGGGGAGGTCGTCAAACTCTTGGACCAGCTTGAAACCGTTGGCGGTCAGTTCTTGGTTGACCTGCTTCTTGCTCATTTTGTGCAGCGGCTTGATGGGCACCTCGGGGTCTTCCGCGCGGAATTCGACCATCACCAACCGGCCGCCGGGCGCCAGCGATTCCCGCATCGCGGCCAGCATGTGCTGGGGATGTGAAAACTCGTGGTACACATCGACGCACAAGATCAGGTCCACCACGCCCTTGGGCAAGTGGGGGTCGATGGGCGAGCCATGAATGGGCGTCACATTCTTGACGCCTTCCTTCTTGGCCCGCTCGATGAGGAATTGCAGCATCTCGCGCTGAATGTCCACGCCCAGCACCTTGCCTTCGGGGCCGACCATCTTGGCCAGCTTGAGCGCGTGATAGCCGTTGCCGCAGCCCATGTCGCACACGGTCATGCCGGGCTTCACGCCCAGGTTTTCCAGCATCAACTCGGCCCGCTCTTCGTTCTCCCGCGTGTCGCGCGTCAGCCACTCGGCGCCCAGGTAGTGCATGGTCTGGGCGATCTCGCGGCCCATGTAGTGCGTCAGCGCCGGCGGCGGTTGCGTGGGCGGCGCTTTCTCCTGAGCGATCAGCGGCGCCGCCGCCAAACAGAAAACGACCCCAAGCGTGATCAAAACAAGACGCGGCATGGCGGGAATCTTTCATCGTGGGGCAAGCATCCTGCCTGCCATAATTTCTTTGATATCCTGGCAGGCAGGATGCCTGCCCCACGGATGCATCGTAACAACCGGCGCGGAGCGGCGAAAGAGCGACGGTCTTGCGCTGGCTTTGCGCCCGCCGATTCGCCATATTAGGTCTATTCTTCACCAACCCCGCAGCGCCCCATGAAGCCTCCCTTCTGTCCCAATTATCGCCACGCCCGCCCGTGGAGTCGCCGCGAGGTGTTGCGCATGGGCAGTCTGAGCCTGTTGGGCGTCACGCTGCCAGAGCTCATGGCCGCGCGGCTCTCCGCCCAAACCGACGAAGACCCCGCCTTCGGCCGCGCCAAGGCGTGCATCTTGTTGTTCATGTGGGGCGGGCCGGCGCATCAAGATACGTTCGACCTCAAACCCGAAGCCCCGGTCGAGGTGCGCGGCGAGTTCCAGCCCATCTCGACGAACGTGCCGGGCATCCACATTTGCGAACATCTGCCGGAGCTGGCCAAGCGGGTCGATAAGCTGGCCATCGTGCGGTCGATGACGCATGGCGACGTGAACCACACCTCGGCCACGCACTTCCTGTTGACCGGCCAGCCGCCGCCGCAAAGCAAGGAACGCGCGGCCCAATGGCCGCACCTGGGATCGGTGCTCAGCCGCCTGGGACGCGGACAAGGGGCGCTGCCGCCGTTCGTTTCGATGCGGCCGAAGCTGGAAAACGACGTGCCGCGGTTTGTCGAAGAAAGCCAAGGCCAGTTCGCCGGCTGGCTGGGGCCGGCCTTTGATCCGCTGACCATCGACCACGACCCCAGCCGCGCTGACTACCGCGTGGGCGAGCTGACGCTTCCGCCGGAACTGTCGCTCGGGCGGTTGGAGGACCGTTCGCAACTGCGAGCCGACCTCAACCGGCAGTTGGAGTTGCTCTCGCCCGCCGCCGTGGCCCGCGACGCCAACTACCGCCGCGCGTACGACCTGTTAAGCTCCACCGCCGCCGGACGCGGAGCCTTCGACCTGGCTGACGAACCGCCCGCGCTGCGCGAACGCTACGGTTTGAACCCGCATGGCCAATCGGTGCTGCAAGCCCGCCGCCTGGTGGAGCGCGGCGTTCCGCTGGTCACCGTGTTCTGGCCCAACGACGGCATCAAGAACGTGTCGGTCTATTGGGACACGCACAGCCGCAACTTCGTCGATCTCAAAGAGCGGTTGATGCCGGTGGCCGACCGCGCGTTTTCAACGCTGCTGGATGATCTGGCGGAGCGGGGCCTGCTCGACGAGACGCTGGTGGTGTGGACGGGCGAGTTCGGCCGCACCCCGCGCGTCGGCCAGCGCAACAGCGACGCCGGCGCGGGCGCCGACGGCCGCGACCACTGGCCCGGCTGCTTTACCACGGTGCTGGCCGGCGGCGGCATACGCGGCGGCGTGGTGTACGGCCGTAGCGACCGGCACGCCGCCTGGCCGGCCGACAACCCGGTATCGCCCGAAGACCTGATCGCCACCGTCTACCACACCCTGGGCGTCCCCCGCGAGCAAACGCTTCCCGACGTGCAAGGCCGCCCCCTCCCCGTCAACCCCGGCCGCACGATCTTGGAGTTGTTGGGGTAACCCATTTTCCGCGGAGATGCGCCGCTCTCCGGATGCCTTACAGCCCGCTTTTGTTAGGGCGCCCGGAAAGATGAGGCCGTTTCTTCGCCCCGCAGGGGCAACACTTGGCGACGCGGCGCTTCTGTCCAGGGCTGCACTCCGTTGCCCGTTACGGTCACGACCCTACGTGGCGCCGTGAAAGGTTCTTATCGCTCCTCGGAACTCGCCAGCAGCGTTAATAACTCCCGATTGCCCTCGGGAAACTCGTAATTGGCTAGCGCGTCGCGGGCGATCCAGACGAACGGGGCTTGCGGCGGTTGTGCGGGATCGACGGGACGGCAGGCGAAGAACCGCAGGCGAACCGCGCCGTGGTCGTAGTGCTGGACTACGGAGGGATACTCGCCGACGATCCGCGCCGTGCAGCCAGTTTCTTCGCGACATTCGCGCAAAGCAGCTTCGGCGGCAGTTTCGCCAGGCTCGACCTTGCCGCCGGGAAACTCCCACAACCCGGCAAGCGCCACGCCCTCGGGACGGCGACCGATGAGAAACCGCCCGTCATGCTCAACCACGGCAATGGCGATTGCAACAGGCGGCATGAATCTGGCTCCGCAAGGCGAGTAAGGTTTGCAAGATCAAGACGGATTGTAGCTGCTGGCGGTAAGTCGCGCTCGCCGGTGACGAATGCTGGCTGGGAAGGGGGAATTGCAAATTGAGAAATGAAGACGCGGGCGGGGTCGGGTAGGTTTTTCGGCCGACGGACTTTACTTGCCGTAAACTCGTGGGCCGAAAAACCAACCCGACCCCTTGGCTGGCGTTATGCTAGTCCTTTCCAGCGGCGCAGGCCCCACTCGGCGATGAGGCATGCGGCGGCGAAGCAGAATACCCACGCCTGATGCCATAGAGGATAAATCCACGGCTCGGTGATCGGCACGCGGCGATTGGGCAGGTCGCCCACGAATGGCTCCAGGTGCGAGAGCGCGACCACCTGGCCGCCGGTCTTGTGCGCTAACTCCTCGAGCAAGGCGCGGTTGGGGGCGAGGCGGCGGAACTCGTCGGCGGCCGGCTCCGCGGTCCAACCCGCTTCGGCGGCGCCCAGGTCCGAGCCGTCGGGGCCGCGAACCGTCGCCGTGGCAAGGTACGGTCCCGATTGCCGCGGCACGAAGGTCGTCTCGTACACCCCCGCGCGCTCCACGCTCGGTTCGGCCGTCAGTTCGACCGTCTCGCTGTCGGGCCGGGTAACGCGGACTGTGACGGCGGCGTTGTCCAGCGGCTGGAACTCTTCGTCGCGCACCTGGATGGCCAGCACCACGGGCGATCCCGGCTGGTCGTGGCGCCGCCGCGCGTCGGCGTCGATGCGCTGCGGCACGTCGGCCACCAGCCAGCGGATCGTTTGCCGCCAGGCCTTTTCCAAATCGCGTTCGCCGTCCTCGGCGCGGTGCATGCCCCACCGCCACAAGTCGCCAATCATCAGCGCCGCCGAGCGACCGGCGCCAAAAGGCTGCGCCGCCAGGGCCGGCAGTTCTTCGCCTTGGCTGCTTGTGACGGTGGCCAGAACGGCCGCCCCCGGCTTGACGCCGCGCACTGCGTTCACGGTATGAAAGGGCGGCATGGCCGCCAGGCGGCGGCGCTCGTCGTCCTCGTTGGCGCGCACGCGGACCCACGGCGAGAGCCAGCCTTCGCGGGTGAGCGTCAGGCGGAAACTTTTCGCTTGTTGCGCGCCAGGAATGCGGTCCAGGTACACCGGCAGCATTTCGCCCAGCGGCGTACGGTCATACTGGCCTTTGACGAACGACTCCTGCCCGCCCAGCATAAGCAGCCCGCCGCCGCGGCGCCGCACGAACTCTTGCAAGAGCCGCATCTGGTCGGGCGTAAAGAACTCGGCCTCCACGTCGTCCAGCACCACCGCGTGGTAGCGGAACAACAAGTCGGCCGTCTGGGGAAAGCCGCCGCGCAGCTCGGCCGCGTCTTCGGTCCCCAGCCTTAGTAGCACCGGCTCGTCGTATTGCTCGGTATCTTCCGGCTCCTGGTTGTCAAAGCCGCGGAAAAGCGGGTTGGTGCGATGTTCGCGGTTCTCGCGAAAGGAAAACTTTGGCTCCCGCCGCGCGATCCGCACAAGGCCGACCAGATCGACCTCTTGGTCTTCCTCCAGCGCGCGGCGAAGGAACTTGAACTCCCAGTTGGGCCGCCCCGAGACGTACAGCACGCGGTACGGCCCTTGTCCGCGATCGACCACCACGTACCGCGCGTTGTTGGCTAACGTGGCTTCGCGAGAGCGGTCGGGCTGGTCGAACTGCGCCGCTTCGCTCTTGGCCGCCACCCGCACCTGGTAGAAATGAATGCCGCCGTGCTGGGGCCGCGTCTGGAAGCGGGCTTGCGGCGGCCCGTCGGCCGACGCCGTCAAGGTTAGCTGCTCCAGCACTTTGCCGGACGAGTCCAGAAGCTGCGCCACGAGCGGCTGCCCGTCGTAGCCGGTCGCGTTCACGTCGGCTTCGACGGTCACCGGCGCGGCCTCGAAGTTGGTCTGGCTGACGCGCAAGGCGCCAATCGCCAGGTCGCGGTGGGCGTCGTCTTCGCCCAGCACCACGGGATAGATCGGCGGGAGCGCGGACCAGTCCAGGTTCATCGCGGCCAGCGAGGCGGCGTCGGTGGCGTTGCCGTCGGTCAGCAGCAGTACGCCCGCCAACGGCCGGCCTTGGAATCGCTGGGCGATGCTTTTGAGCGAGGCGGCCAAGGTGGAAGCGTCGCCGTCGAAGGTCATGTCGCGAAAGTCAGCCACGGAGCGCAAGCGGGAGTCGAACACGTACCGCCGCACGTCAAAGTCTTGCTCAAGCCGCACCCGCCACGAGACTTCCCCGGTCAGCCGGCGTTTGGCCATCTCGCCGCGGCTGGCGTTTTGGCCGGCGTCGCGGACGGCCAGGCTTTGGCTATTATCGGCCAGCAGCACAAACACGTTGGCGCCCGGCCGCGGCCGGCTGCCGCTCAAGAGCGGCTCGACCAGGCACACCGCCAGCGCCAGGATGCCCAGCGCCTTGAGCGTGGCCGCCGTCAGCCGCACGCCGCGCGGCCCGCTGGAGCGCGTGTATGACCACGCCAGTCCCAGCAGCGCCAGGAAGGTAATGATTGCGGCAGGCAACGCCCATTCCGGCGAGCCCCAGAGAAGGCGAGACATCATCAAACGCTCGTTAGGTCAGGCGAAGTAAGAAATTAGCCACGGATGGAACACGGATAAGAACGGAGAACTTGTGGCTCGTCGCGAGAGCATGGCGAAGCGGCGATCAGGAAATGCAATTTGCAAATTGCAAAATGTAAATTTCAAATTGGCATTCATGATCCAGGCGATTTACTTCCGATCTTCATTTTTCAATTTGCAATTCCTAATTTGCAATTTCCCCCCAGCGCTTTCCTAATATCCACGTTTCCCCGTGGCCAGCCTTCATTCCCCGCGGCCTAGTTCTTCGTAGTAGCGGCGCACGGGTTCGGCGAATTGCGGGGGAACGGGATCGCGGTCGATGGGAGTGAGGGCGTCTTTGGACTGGCGGCGGATTAGCTCTTCGGCCACTCGGTCGCGCAGGTCGGTCAGGGGCTGGAGCAGCTCCAGACGCACCAGGTCCCAGTTTGGCTCTTGGGAGTGGCGTTTGTACTCGGCTCGCATGGCGCGTGCGCGGCCGCGCACGCGGGCGGCCTCGCCGCGGAGGTCGGGATCGTCCAGCATTTCCTCCACGTCGCGCAACTGGTCGGACCACTGACGGAAGTTTTCGCCGGTCAATGGGCTGGTGGGCGCGCCTTGGTCGTCAAATGCGGTGGCGCCGCCGCCACGACCGTCCAAGGTGGGCGACGGCTCCTGCCCGCCGCGCTCGCCCCGCAACGACCGCGGCGAGCGGGCCGCCGATGACGCGGCCCCCGCCGCCCCGCCGCCTTGCGGCGATTCGCCTTGCGTTTGCGATTCACCTTGCGTTTGCGATTCGCCTTGCGTTTGCGATTCGCCTTGCGTTTGCGATTCGCCCTGCTGTTGCGATGGACCTTGCTGTTGCGATTCGCCTTGCGTTTGCGATCCACCTTGCTGTTGCGATCCACCCTGCTGACTTCCTTGGCCGCCTGGTTGCGGTTGGCGCCCTTGTTCCGCCTCCTGACCCCTGTCGCCTGGCTCCTGGCTCCTCTCTTCCGCTTCGCGCTCCAGTTGCTCGGTCAGGTCGTCCAGAGTCTCTTGCGCGCGGCGCAGAGCTTCCGTCTCGTCGCCAAGAATGTTTTCGGCGGCTCGCTCCACGCCTTGCCGGAGGTTTTCCAGGCCGCGCTGCGCGGCTTGTTCGGCGGGCGCCGCTTGTTCCATTAACCCGGCTTGGGCCAGTTGCCGAGCGGTTTCCAAGGCGTTGTCGATGCGCTGCTGCCGGGCTTCGCGAAGGCTTTCGTAAAGTTGATCGGCCAAAAGCGGCTCGGGCTGCTCGGCTTGTTGCACCACTTGTTCCATCTGGTCGAGCAGGTTCTTCAGGTCTTGCCGCTGTTGTTCAAAGCCACGGGCGATTTCGTCCTTGGCGCCGGCGTCGCGGAGCGTGCGGGGGCGGTCGGGTTGATCCAGCTCTTGCATCTGCTGGGCGAGGGCGCGTTCCCGGTCTTCCAGTTGGCGGGCCGCTTCCCGCATCGTGCGGAGTTGCTCGTCGAACTGGCCCGCGGCGCGGCGGCGGAACTCTTCGCGCAGCTCCTCGAACTCGCGCTGGGCACGGGTTCCCTCGGCCAGGGCTTGCGAGACGCGGCCTTGCTCCAGCGCTTCCGACGCCCGGCGGATATTCTCGCGGCTTTCGTTCAATTGCTGCTGCGCTTCGGCCATGTCTTGCTGATTTTGCGGCTGGTTCATCCGCTCGCGCAGTTCGTCAACATCGCGGAGCATTTGCTGCTCTTCTTCGCGGAGACGCTTCAAGCGGCGGCGGATTTCCTCTCGCTCTTCTTCGGTTTGCGCCTGCTCCAGCGCGGCTTGCATTTCTTGAAGCTGCTTGTTCAGGTCTTCTTGCCGCTTGGCCAATTCCTTGAGACGGTTGAGCGCTTGCCGCACTTCGCGCGCTTGGGCTTCTTGTTGCTGGTCTTGCGCGGTGCGTTGCGTTTCGTAGCGGTTCTCGTCGTCCTTTAACTCCAACTGGTCAAGTTGTTGCTGCATGGCGCCGCCGCCACCGCCGCCGCCTTGCTGCTGCTGGGAGTTGGAGCGCGTCACCTGATGTTCACGCGCCCGCAGCTTGAGCAGCCCTTGATAGGCCGCTTGCTCTTCGGGCAGCGCGTCGCGGAGTGGTTCGGGCGAAGTCTCGTCGACCGCCCGCATTAACTGCCGCGTGGCGGCGACCATGTGGCGTTTGACTTCTTCGACGTGGCTTTGCGACTGGGCGTCTTGCACGCGGCCGGCAAGCTGTTCGAGTTGCTCCAGTGCGGCGCCTTGCGACTCGACCAGGAGCCGGGCGTCGGGAGTGAACTGGGGCGAGAGGCGGTCGGGCTGTTCGCGGCGCACGAGGTTCCAGGTGCCGGCGATGATCTGCTTTTGCAGTTCCGCCAGTTGCTCCGCTTGCTGGGCGTTTTGCGCCGAGGACTGTTGTTGTTGCTGCTGGCTGCTCGGAGATTGCTCGCCCTGGCGGAAGATTTCTTCAAAGCGGCGAACCTCGGCAAAGAACATATCGCTGAATGCGCGGCGCGTCTGGCCGTCGGGGCCGTGGTCCTCGGCGAAGAAGTAATAAGACAACAATTGATCGGGCTGGGCTTGCAATTCCTCCAAGTCGATTTGGTGAGCCAGGGCGCGGCGTTCCTTGGGGCGACCGCCTTCGCCCAAGACGATTTCCTGTTCTTCGCCGCCCGCGTGGCTAAAGATCATGCCGTAGCGAGCCAGGCCGAAGTCGTCCCAGGCGGTGGCCTCGACGTCAAACTCCTCCAGCGGCGAGACTTGCGCGTCGCGCGAGGGCCAGACGACTTCGATTTCCGGCGGCCGGTTGGGAACCACGTTCACCACCAGTTCGGGCGGCTCTTGATTGGCGCGGCCTTCGGTATCTTGCAAGTGCAGGCGGTAACGCCGCGTTTCGGTCAGCGCGAGCGAGGCGGTGTAGAGGGTCGGATCGGCGGCGTCGGGCGCCAGGACCAAAGGTTCCCCCTGCTCGCTTTCCAGGCGGGCCGCCGCCACCGGCTTGTTGAGGCGGCACATCCAGGTGAGGCGGGTTCCTTCCACCGCCGTTACGCGGCGGGTGTCTTCCACCAGCTTTTCTGGCATCGAGGTGTATTCGGGAAACGCCAGCCGCGCGTCGGCCCGCACCAGCGCGGGATACTCAAACACCGTGGCGCGGTAAGGCCGCGTCTGCTGCTGGTCGAAGGCGACGCGATAGGTCAAATCCTCGGTCACCGACGCGACCCGGCCGCCGAATAGCGGATCATCCAGGCTGCGCGACATGGGCAGCCGCGTGGTCTGGCCGGTCGCGGTTTCGATCAGCAGTTCGGCGTCGGGGGGCAAGTCGCCCGCGAACCGCGCCACCACCACGAGGCTGGCGCCGCGTTCGATCTCCACGTCGCCGGGCTTGACGTCCACGCGGTAGCGTCCCACGGCGATCAAGTCCGCATCGGCCGCGGCTTGCCGGTCTTCGCGAGCCGGCCCCCGTCCCGCCAGCACCGCGAACACCACGCCGAACGCGACCAGCGCCACGCCCTGCGCGATTTGCACGGCGGCCAACTTGCCGTCGGAAACCGTGCCGTCCCAACCGTAGCGGCGGCCATGCTCCAGCGCTTCGCGGATTACGGTCTCTTGCAGATAACCGAGGCGGCCGGTCTGCGCGTCGGGCTGTTGCTCCACGGCGGTGAGCAACCGCGATTGCAGCGCGGGATGATGGGCTTCGATCTGGCGGGCCAACCAGCGCTCGCCGGGGACCGAGCGAACCGCGACCCACGCAACGACGGCGCCCAAGAGCAGGAACGCGCCCGCCAGCCAGGCGGCGCCTGGGGCAGAGAGCCGCGCGGCGCCGGGGAGCAAGATCAACAAGAGCAATCCCACCAAGGCCGCCGCCAGCCAGGTGACCGCCAGCGCTCCGAAGAGCCGCAGGCGGCGGTAACGGCGGGCCACCTTTTCCAGTTCGACCGACAGGCGTCGTTGGATCATGAGCGCTCCTTCGTCCGCTAAGAACCGGCCTTTAACCTGCCATACCGCAACCATCGCCGTCAAGGAGAATTGCGGAATGCGGAATGGAAGAGCAAGAGGGAGGGCCGCTTGGGAATGCGGAAACGTATTTCCGCTTTCGTCTTTTTTTTCACGGTGGAGCAAGACCATCGCTTGCCGCAACTCGGAAAAACAGCAGACGAAAGCGGCGATGAATCGCCGCACTCCAACTGTGGAGTGCGGAAATTCATTTCCGCTTTTGTTTTTCTCTTCTCACTTTGTCCTACCGCGCGCTAGGACTGAGCTGGACGTTGTCGAAGCCAATCTCGCCGGTGGCGCCGAAGAGGCCGATGCGGAGAATCGCTTCGCGGGTGGTGGGGGGAACCAGGATGGTTTTCGTGACTTTGCGCCACGGCGAGTCGCCTTGGAAGGGTCCGATTATCCAGTTGCCTAGCTCGCGGCGCTGTGAATCGTAGAAGGTGACCGCCACCAGCGGTAGTTCGTCGCGGCCGCGGCCGGCGTTGACGTCCTGGTATTTGACCCAGGCCGACAACGTCACCTCGCGGATGCGGCTGCCGTCGATGGCGAAGCCTTGCAGCAGATGGGCCGCGTTGCCTGGCTCGGCATTGCGGAACACCACGTAATGTTCGCCGTCGGGCGCCCGGGGGTCGGCCTCCCACGACTGCTGCCGCTCGTAATACCAGCCGGGCATCGAGCCGCCCGCGCCGGGCGGTTGCTCAAAGCTTCCATTGACCACTTCGGGGCGCAGCGGGTCGGGCAGGACCTGGCGATTCTCTTCGGCCTTGCCGGTCATGGGCACGAACAGCGTGGGCTGGAGCGCCTCGGACTCCAGCTTGCCGTTCTTTTTGCGCATCAGGTAGAGCGTTTGCTGGTAGCGTTCGCCCACGGGAATGACCATCAGCCCGCCTTCCCGCAGTTGCTCGACCAGCGGCCGCGGCACTTTTTCGGGCGAGCAGGTGACGATGATCTTGTCGAACGGGGCGTGCTCGGGCCACCCCAAGAAGCCGTCGCCCACCTTCACGTGGACGTTGTCGTATCCGAGCCGCCGCAAGGTCCGATCGGCGCGCCGGCCGAGCGTTTCGACAATCTCGATGGTGTAGACCTCTTGGACCAGCGGACTCAGCACCGCCGCCTGGTAGCCGCTGCCGGTGCCGATCTCCAGCACCTTGTCGGTCGGCTGGGGGTCGATGGTCTCGGTCATGTAGGCCACGATGAACGGCGAAGAGATGGTCTGCTGGTCTCCAATGGCAATGGCCATGTCGAAATACGCCAGCCGGCGGTAGGGCGCCGAGACGAACTCGTGCCGCGGCGTATCGAGCATGGATTGAATGACCCGCTGATTCTTGACGCCGGCGCCGATGATCGCCTCGTCCACCAGCTTTCGCCGCGCGGCGGCGTACTCGGCGTCGGTCTGGGCCCCGGCCGCGGTGGTGAGCAAAGTCGAAAAGATCGTGAAGAGAAGAACTCGATGGGTCATGGCGTCGCCTTTCGCATCAAAAGCCATTTTCAATTATAACCAACATCCTGGCGCCCCCACCGTGGGGCAGGCAACTTGCCTGCCATTTTTCCTGTTTTTCTGGCAGGCAGGATCAGTAGTTCCAAAGTTTGGGGTGTTCGCCCGCTTTTGATCTCTGGCGCCGCGCGACACCACGGCAGTGAACGATGACTTCAAAGTTTGGAACCACTGGGGATGCCTGCCGCGCGGGGGGCTGCTGCTGGGTGACTTTGTTGGGGGTGGATTGTATAACCGGAGTCGCGGTGGTTTTGAGTTTCGTTCCTCTCGCGGGTTGATGGCCAATGGCTCTTCGCTTCTTCCTGGTCTTGGGGTTCGCATTGCTGCTTGCGGCGCGCGGGGCGACGTTGGCAGACGAAGCGGCGCGGCCGAATATCTTGTGGGTCAGTTGCGAGGACACCGGCCCCGAAATGGGCTGCTACGGCGACGCCTACGCCGTCACCCCCAACATCGACCGGCTGGCGTCGCAGGGGGTGCGATTCACGAATGCATTTTCCCACTCGGGCGTGTGTGCGCCGACGCGGTCGGGAATCATCACGGGGATGTATCCGACCACCATCGGCACGCACGGGATGCGCTCCAACGGCGTACCGCCCGCTTACGTGAAATGCTTTACCGAATACCTGCGGGCCGCCGGTTATTACTGCACCAACGACAACAAGACCGATTACAACTTCGCGGCGCCCGTGACGGCCTGGGACGACAACCGCCGCGGCGCCCATTGGCGGAACCGGCCGCGGAAGGACCAGCCGTTCTTCGCGGTGGTGAACATCACCAGCAGCCACGAGAGCCAAATTCGCCAGCCCGAGGCGCAGTATCGCAAATTGATCGCCACGTTTGAGCCGGAAGAAATTCACGATCCGGAAAAAGCCACGCTGCCGCCGTATTACCCCGACGCGCCCGTCGTGCGCAAAGATTGGGCCAGGTACTACGACATCGTGACCGGCATGGACAAGACCGTGGGCCAGGTGCTGCAAGACCTGGAAGACGACGGACTGGCCGACAAGACCATTGTTTTCTTTTGGGGCGACCACGGCCGCGGCCTGCCGCGGGGCAAGCGTTGGCTCTATGATTCGGGCATCCACGTGCCGCTGATCGTCCGCTGGCCGGGCGTGATCGAGCCGGGCACGACCAACGACGAGATGGTTTGTTTTCTCGACCTGGCGCCCACGGTGCTTTCGCTGGCCGGGGTGGAAATTCCCAAGCATTTGCAAGGCCAAGTGATTCTCGGACCGCACAAGGCGCCGCCGCGGCAGTATATCTTCGCCGCCCGCGACCGGATGGACGAGACCCGCGACACGATCCGCGCCGTGCGGGACGAGCGGTACAAGTACCTGCGCAACTTCATGCCCGAACAGCCTTACGCGGCGCCCATCGCCTACATGGACGAAATGCCCAGTATGCGCGAATGGCGGCGGCTGAACGCGGCGGGCAAACTCACGGGGCCGCAAACTCTTTTCTTCCGCAAAACCAAACCGGTTGAAGAACTCTTCGACACGCAAGCCGACCCGCACGAGGTGAAGGACCTGGCCGACCAGCCCGAGATGCAAGAAACGCTCCAGCGGATGCGGGCCGAGCTGGACCGCTGGATGCACGACACCGGCGACCTGGGTTTGATTCCCGAACCGGTCCTCGAAGAGCAGCGCCGCCCCGGCGGCCAGTGGAGCGTGACCGCCGACCCGGTCATCAAGAGAGAAGACGGCAAGGCGACGATCACCTGCGCGACGGAGGGGGCGTCGCTGGCGTATATCATCGGCCCGCCCAAAAAGGGACGCGAGCATTGGCTTCTCTACACCGAGCCGGTCGCGGTCCCACCGGGCGAAGTGATTCGCGCCCGCGCCTGCCGTCTTGGCTACCACGATAGTGCGGTGGTGAAGGGAAATGCGGAATGAGGGGAAATGCGGTGAGCCGGCGCTGGAAGGTGGGGAATTGCAAATTGAAAAGTGGAGAAGGGATGGTGCGCAACTAAGCTTATTTGCAATTTGCATTTCCCCCCTCGTGACGATGCGGTGCGTCGCGGAGCGGCGTTTTCTTGCCAGGTGGGGGAGCGAGGGGAAAAAAAAGACGAAAGTGGCAATGAATCGCCGCACTCCAAAGCATTCCGCGTGCCGCATTTCACACTATGATTGAATGAGCCGCTGCGGGGCTGGCTCCCGCCGAGTGCATGTGGCCGCACGCTTCCTTCCTTCCTACAATCCCGATGACCGATTCCACCCGCCTGCGTGGCATCTTTACGCCGAACATTGTGCCGCTGGATTCCGACGGCGAAATTCACGAAGCCGAACTGCGGCGATACGTCGATTGGCTGATCGACCGCGGCGTGCATGGGCTGTATCCCAACGGCTCCACCGGCGAGTTCACCCGCTTCACGGTCGAGGAGCGGCGGCGGATCATCGAGATCATGACCGACCAGAACCGCGGCCGGGTGCCGATCCTGGCCGGCGCCGCCGAAGCCAACGTCCGCGAGACGATCCGGGCTTGCGAGTATTACCACGAACTGGGCTGCCGGGCGGTGGCCATCGTCTCGCCGTTTTATTACAAGCTGTCGCCGGCCGGCGTGTACGCGTATTTCAAAGAGATTGCCGACAACACGCCGATCGATGTGACGCTGTACAACATTCCGATGTTTGCTTCGCCCATCGACGTGCCCACCGTGCGGAAACTAGCCGAGGAGTGCCCACGGGTGGTGGCGATCAAGGATTCGTCGGGCGACCTGCCGCACATGATGCGGATGATCGACGCGGTGCGCCCCCACCGGCCCGAGTTCGCGTTTCTCACCGGCTGGGACGCGGCGCTGATGCCGATGCTCCTGCTCGGCTGCGACGGCGGCACCAACGCCACCAGCGGGGTGGTGCCTGAAATCACCCGCAAGCTGTACGACCTGACCCTCCTGGGCAAGTTGGACGGGGCCCGCAACCTGCAATACCGGTTGTTGCGGCTGTTCGACGCGATGATCTACTCGGCGGAATTTCCCGAAGGTTTCCGCGCCGCGCTGCGGCTCCGCGGGATCGAAACCGGCAAGGGGCGGCAGCCGCAATCGCCGGGCCAGCAACTTTCGTTGGACAGGTTGAGCAACGAACTCCAATGCCTCTTGGCGGGCGAGGGTTTTGTTGATGAACCCATCAACGGCTGCCCCGTCGGCCAGTCGGTCGATTCCGATCAGGTGGCCCGCATCGTGCAAACCGTGGTGGGCGAACTGAAGCGCCGCGGGATGGGATGAAACGATTGCGGATTGTGGAATGAAGAAAGGCAAGGGGCGGCGCAGAATCAAGTTGTGTCGCGGTCGACGGCGCCAGCAACACTCTAAAGGGCGGCTCTGATGAAGATTACGTCGCTAAATGCACCACTGATTTTTCCGTAAGTTCGCTTGTTATTGAAAAAATTTCGTAACGAACTATTGATTTGTACAGTTCGTCCGTATAATGAAGGGTGGAGTCGGGCGGGCGCCGCGGACCTGCCGGTTTCGTTTCTTTCTTGTCCCTTCCGCGCTTCCATTCCCTCCTTTTCCCCAGGCGGCAACCGTGGCGGCCAAGCGCTCACGCCGGGCCACCACCACCAACACGGTCCACTTCGCCTGTTTTGATTGCCGTAAATCGTTCAAGCAACCGGGGTCGTCCAACTGGGACGTGAGCATCCCCAAGCGGCCGTTCCCGTGCCCCGAATGTCAACGGCCGATGGTTCGGCTGGGCCGTTACTTCAAGGCCCCGCGGCAACGGGCCACGCGACCTTGGCTCAAGGTGGAGCTTTTATATCGCTGCGGAGAATGCTTTGAATCAAGCCAGTTGGGCCTGGACGCCAAATGCCGCACGCGGGTCGCGACCGTCGAGTACCTGGCTGGCGTAGGCCATGCCGAGTCGGACGTTCGGAATTTGCTGGAACAGATCCGCGCCGCACGTCGCCCGCGGGCTTAGGCGATGCAACGCGAAAAGGGCCGGAGAGGTTTTCCGGCCGCCGAGCGTGCTTGCCGCATGCTCGGAAACCTGAAACCTGCCCGGCCCTTTGGGCGTTCACCGTGGAACTCTACGCGGCGCGGCGCATCGAGGAGCGACGCGTCGGCTCTTCCTGGGGCGTGATGTGCCCGGCGATCTCGACCTCGTCTTCGTTTTCTTCCTCGTGATACCCGTAACCGTAGCCATACCCGTAGCCATAGCCATAGCCGTAACCATAGCCATAACCGTAGTAGCCGTCGTTGCCGCCGTCGCCAATGCGGTTGGCCACCACGCCGGCCAGTTGCACATCCATCGTGCGGAGCGTCTCGGCGGCGCGGAGCACCAGCTTGCGGTGGTTCTTGGCGGGCTGCACCACCAGCACCATGCCTTCCACCAGCCGGCCGATGATGCTGGCGTCGCTGGCCACCAGCACCGGCGGGCAGTCCACCAGAATCTGGTCGTAGATAGTCTCGGCCCAGCCCAACAATTCCTCCAAACGCGGGCCGCTGAGCAGTTCGGTCGGGTTCGAAGGCTTGGGACCGCAAGGCAGGATGTCCAACCCCTCGACGCCCGTGGCCAGGATGCGTTCGGCGCACAGCCCCGCAATGTCGCGGTCGGACCGCAGGATTTCCGACAAGCCGGCTTGTCCCCGCAGCCCGAAGAGCTTGGTTAGACCGGGGCGCCGCAAGTCGATGTCGATAAGCAGCGTCTTCTTGCCGGCCTGGGCGTACGAGACGCCCAAGTTGGCCAGCACCGTGGTCTTGCCGTCGCCCGGCTCGGAGCTGGTAATGGCCAGGCGGTCGCGGTCGGCGCCACCCAGGCTGAGCGTGGTCCGCAAGGTGCGGAAAGCCTCGCTGGCGACCGACTCGGGCGCGATATGCACTTGCAGGGCCTCGACGCCCACGTCGCCGGGGGCCGCCAACTGGCGGACCATCGCCAGGATCGGGGCGCCCAACTGCTCCTGCATTTCCTCGGGCGAACGGAACCGATCGTCCAGCACGTCCAAGACGTAAATCGTGCTCACGCCGACCGCCAACCCGGCCGCCAACGAAAACAACGCCACCAGCACCAGCTTGGGCGAAACGGGCACGTCTTTGGCAATGGCCGGGCTGACCACCGACACCCGCACGTCGCCCGACCGGCCCGAAAGGTCGATCCCGGCGATCCGCGTCATCAACGTGTCGTGCTCTTTGCGGAGCCGCTCGTTTTCATGGTTGACCACGGTCAGCTCGGCCAGTTCGCCGTTCAATTGAATGGCCTCGCGCTCGGCGATCGCAAATTCCTCGTTCAATTGCCGCTCGTGCTCCTGCACGCTGCGAAGTTTCTCCGAGAGCAGAGAAATCAGCACCGGCGCCAGCCGTTCGTTGCTCAGCGTGCTCATGCGCTGCTGCACGCGCTGGTTGTACGTGGCGATGAAATTAACAGCGTTATCAATCTGCTGGCGGAGCTGCAGGACCTCGGGGTGGTTGGGGCCGAAGTGCGCCAGGATCGACTCCAGTCGCGCCCGGTCGTCGATGATCTTGCGTTCGATTTGCCCGGCTTCAGCGTCCAGGGTTTTCATGCCCAGTTGCCCCATCAGCAGGTCGCCGCCCACGCCCGGCTCGATGGCCCCCAGGTACTGCCGCAAATCGCCCCCGTTGCGGGCGGCTGCCGTCACGGCGGCGTACAGCGTCTGGAGCTTGATCCGTTCCTGTTGGACCGTGCTGATGGTTTCGCCCAGCGTCAGCACGCGCTTGATGGTGGGGTGGTTGACTTGGGTGTTGTCGCCCGTCACGCCAATGGCGCCCAGCCGCTGGGTCACGTCCAAGTACTGTGCGTTTTTCTTTTCGATTCGCCCTTCGATGTCGTGCAATTCCTGTTGCAGGACCAAGAGCAACTCCTCCGAGACGTCCTTCTGGTCCTTCTTGATGAAATCCAGGTAGGCGTCCACCACCTCGCGCACGACCGACTCGGCCACCTCGGGCGAGTTCCAGCGGAACGACAATTCGATCACGTTGGTTCGCCGCACGCCGGCGGCCGAAATTCCCTGCTCCAGGTTTTCGATTTGCAGGTCCGGATGATTTTCCTTGAGCCGCTCCATCGCGCCGTCCAGCACTTTGCGGCTGGTGAACAGCCGTTCGTACGTAGGAATGAGCGCCTGGCTGCTGGCCTGCGCGGCCATGCCCATGGTGGCCGCGTCAAACCCGGTCTGCTGCACCAGCAGCGAAGACTTGGCCTGGTACAGCCGGGTGGCGGTGGCGTAGTAGACGCCGCCCAAGAGACAGGCCGCGGCCAGACTGGCGACGATAATCTTCTTGCGTCGCAGAATGACGCGCAAGAAACGCATCGCCGCCTGGACGCTGTCGGCGGCGGTCGGCGCCCCCAGATCGGCCGGCGATTCCCCAAGTTCCTGACTCATACGCGTTGCTGCCAAGTTCGAAAGGGCTAGAAAACCGGAACGCCAGCCGAGAAGCCGAAGCGAACGAAGTTCATCAGCGAGCCGACGGTGAAGGTCAACGGAGTTTCTTCAATGCTCACCACGTCGCCAGGCGCCAGGCGGATGTTCGCCGACCCGCCGCCCTTGGCCTCGCGCATCGAGGCCTCAATCACGATCGGCTTATCGCTGCCGTCGATGGTCCGGTAGATATGCACCTTGTCGGCGATTTCCATCGTCCGCCCGCCCGCCATCGCGATGGCGTCCAGGAGCCGAATATCCTGTTCGTTCAATCCCGAGTATTGCCCCGGTTTCTTCACCAGGCCAATTACGCTGAAGGTGCGCGGGGGCTTTTTGCCCACCATCACCACCGAGCCGTTTTCCAAGTGGAAATCGCCGCCGCGCCCCTCGGTCACGTCGCGCAGATTGATGGTCACGTTGCGGCTGGGCGCCGGTCCTCGCGGGGCGCCGGGATAACTGGCCTGCTGTACCGCGAAGGCGTTGGCCGGATGGGTGATCTCGATAATCTCGCCGGCCGAGTCGCTCTTGAGGCCCCCGGCCATCGAGATCGCCGCCAGCAAATCGGTTTGCATCATGGGAAGATCGTAGTCGCCCGGTTTCACCACTTCGCCCACCACCGAAACCCGGATCGACCGGCGATCCACCACTTGGACCGCCACTTGCGGGTTGCGGTAGATGCCGCGGGCCACGCTCGTTTCGCGGACTACCTGTTCGGCGTGCGGCAACACCAGCCCCGCCACGCGCACCGGGCCGACCAAGGGGATGTTGATCGTGCCGTCATCGGCCACGCGCAACAGCCATTGATTGGAGCCTTGTCTCTCCAGCCCCGTCGAAATGGCGACTTCCACCGTATCGCCGGCAAAGATTTGCTCGGAGTTGGCCCGGGGCCGCGCCAATTGCGACAAATCGATCTCCCGCGTGGAGTCCAGCGGCGGCGCTTCGATCTCCGCAGGCAACCGGGCGGCGCTATACATGGCAGACTGGCACCCCGCGCAAGTGGCCCATACCAGGAGCAGGGCGCCCAAGGCGGTCCCTTTTCCCCGAAGCCAAGGCGGAGGCGAATGACAAGGTTGATCCATTCTCACCCGTCGTGTGTTAAGCGAAGGGATTGCGATACCCATCGGCGCAAAAACGATAAGCGGCCACCATCTGGCTTGTTCGTCGGTATCGGTCGAACGGGGCAGGAAGCTTTGACGGATTATGAACATTCCGCCGCTTCCGCGACCTGTAACGTCCGACGCCGCGCTCGCGTTTCCCGCCAAGAACCTGCCACTGGAGCGGCGACGAGCGGCGGGATACTACCCGATGTGACGATCCGCACAAAGACGAATTCCCCACAATTCAGAGAATTCTCGCGGCGCCCCCACCACGGCGCATCCACCCCCCGCCCCCGCTTGCGGTTTCGCGCCCCAGCCTTCCCAATAAACCAACGGTTGGGCCTAGCTCTCCGCGAAGTTCTTCAACAGCCGCAGGCCGTCGGCCTGGCTCTTCTCAGGATGGAATTGCGTGGCGAACAAGTTATCGCGCCAGACCGCGGCGCAGAAGTTCCGGCCGTATTCGACTTCAATCGCGATCACGTCCGGTTCCCGAGGAACAACATAGTAAGAATGGACAAAGTAGAAGTGCGCCCCGTCTTCAATCCCCGCCAGCGCCGGCGCCCGTCGCACGATCCGGGCCTGGTTCCAACCCATGTGCGGCACTTTGTAATCGTGGGGGAGATCGAACCGCACCACCTCGCCGGGAAGTACGCCTAGCCCCTCGTGACGGCCTCCTTCGTAGCTCACCTCAAACAGCAATTGCAGGCCCAGGCACACGCCCAAGAACGGTTTGCCCGAATCGATGGCCTGACGGATGGGCTCGACCAGTTCCCGACGCCGCAATTCGGCGATGGCGTCCTCAAAAGCGCCCACCCCCGGCAGCACCACCCGATCGGCCCGTTCCAAGTCGGCCGGGTCGCTGGTGACCACCGCTGGATGCCCCACCCGCTCGAATGCTTTTTGCACGCTCCGCAGGTTGCCCATCTGGTAATCAATAATGGCGATCATCGGTTCAACCGGGGAAAAATGAAACACAAGCCACAATGTCTAACGTAGGTAAGACAAGCAACCCTGGCTAGAGGATCGGTGAAATGCGAAATGCGGAATTGGAAATGCGCATAGCACGCCGCCTCGCCTCGTTCCGTTTTCCTTGACGTTCAACGCTTCAACTCTTCGACCTTCCTCTTTCCCCATCGGCATTTCCCCTATCCTCGTCTCATTCACCGATTTCCATCTATCTTCTTGAATTAGATGCTAGGATTGCTAAAGTAGGTTAACTGGGGAGTCCAG
>JAANMU010000264.1_pt1 | contig 67075 bp, 53 predicted proteins | sample 7279701 | NCBI WGS metagenome assembly JAANMU01 (sample SAMN14094539, study PRJNA606508) | bioreactor metagenome | isolation source: A lab-scale SPAN reactor treating ammonium-rich wastewater day 57 | place: Ireland: Galway | collected 2017-03-13 | reverse complement strand
TCCCCCGCAAGGGCATGGTGCCCGCGTTTGGCGATGTGGGTTGGCGCCTCAAGGTGGGCGAGGTGGGGACGGCCGGTTTTGATCCTAACAAGAGCCCTTACGGCTGGCACATCATCAAGCGCTTGAAGTAGCCGCGCTTGGTCCCCGCCATGATGCCCGGCCCCCTCAAGATTACGCAGACCATCTCGATCCCCGAGAGGGAGATTGAGTTCGTGTTTGCGCGAAGCGGCGGGCCGGGCGGCCAAAACGTCAACAAGGTCAGCAGCAAGGCGGTGCTCCACTTTGACGTGACTCGATCGCCAAGCCTGCCGCCGGAAGTCAGGGCCCGAGCCTGTGCGCTGTTTGCCGCGCGCATCAACGCCGAGGGCAGACTGGTGATAGCCTGCAGCACTTCGGCCTCTCAGCTTCAGAACCGGCAGGAGTGTCTGGTGCGGCTTCAACAGATGCTGCAGCAGGCAGCCCAGCCCCCCAAAGTGCGCAAGAAGACCACGCCTTCGCGAGCGTCCAGGCAGCGGCGGTTGGAGTCCAAGAAACGGCAGTCCGGTAAGAAGGCCCAGCGGCGCAAGTCGTGGGACAGTGGCGAGGAGTGACTCAGCGCCTCAGGGTGCGATCTGCCACTGTCAGGCTGAAATCCATTTCGCGGCCTCCCCGCGAGATCTTCACTTTGACCTGCTGTCCGACGGGCAGGGCATCTTCCACCAAGAGCCAGTCTCTGCGATCAACGTCAAGGCTGGCCGGCCAGGTCTTGGCGTCGGGACCGGGCCACCAGGTCACGCTCACGATCACGTCACCTGCCTGCATGCCAGCCTGGTAAGCGGGGCTGCCGTCCTCAACCTCGCGAAGCATCGTCCCCAGCCGCCCCAAACCTTGCGAATTCATCCACAGGACTCCGCGGTAGCCGCGCGCACCCAGCCAGCCATGATGGATCTTCTCACCCGCCAGCAGACGTTGGGCGGCGTAAAGCAGCGCCGCCGCGGGCAGCGCAAAGGCCACACCCGACTCGCTGGCGGTGTCCTGCGGCGTGTTGATCAGCACATTCATGCCCAACAACTGACCGCGCGCGTTGAAAATACCTCCCCCTGAGTTCCCCGGGTTGGTGGGCGCGTCGTGTTGAATGCAGTCAAGATAGACGCGCCCGGTCTTCTCACTGACGAAGCTGCGCGAAGACGCGCTCACGATGCCTCGCGCCACGCTGGGTGATCCGCCAAGACGCGATGTTCCAAAGGGGTTTCCAACGCTGATCACTTCGTCGCCGACGGCGCAGCCGCTTGCTGCCGTGGCCGGGACCATCGCCTCGGGCACAAAAGTGGTCTGCAGAATCGCAATGTCACCGACGGGGTCCTCGGCCACTACGCGCGCAACCGCCGCCCGTCCACCGGCCATCAACACCGTGATACCCATGGCGCCATCGACCACGTGATGGGCCGTGACAAGGTAACCCTGCTCGTTGAGCACAATCGCCGAGCCAAAGCCATCGGCGCGGCCGCCATCATCCACCACGAGACTGACCGAGGACTGCAGGGCGCGCTCGATGCCGGTCGCCGCTGAAGGCACGATCTCAGGGGTGGCCGGCGCGGAAACGCAACTGGCCGTGAGAAGCAGCATGACCAAGGGCAGGCAAAGGACTCTCACCGCGCCACTCCCGCCCCGAGTTCGGACGCAAGCTCCAGTATGACCCGGTCAAGCACGAGCAAACCCTCGTCAGTGCAGCGCACGTGGGTTTCGCCCAACTCAAGCAAGCCCCTGCGCGCCAGCGCGCGGGATGACTCGACACAGACCGCCGAAAAAGGTGAGCCGGACAGACGTTCGAACTTGGCCAATTCGACACCCTCGCTAAGCCGCAACCCCATCAGCAAAAGCGTCTCGGCGCGCTGCGCGGGTGAAAGGCGCTCCCGGCGCACGATTGGCAGGCGGTTCTCCTCGAGGAGGCAGCGGGCGTATGCCGCGTGGTCCGCGGCGTTTTCCGAAATCTCGCCTTCCACCATGCCATGGGCTCCCGCCCCATAGCCTCGCCAGTTGTCCTGTCGCCAGTAGGCCAGATTGTGAACGCATTCTGCGCCGGGCCGGGCAAAGTTCGAGACTTCATAGCGCTGCAGGCCTGACGCGGCACAGGTCTGTCCCGCAAGACTGAACATCTCGCGCTCCAGTTCCTCGGGGCAGGGCTCGATCTCACCACGCTGCAGGGCCAGCGTCAGCGGAGTGTCGTCTTCATACGTGAGGGCATAGAGGCTGAGGTGTTCGCTGCCGAGGACCAGGGCCCGTCGCAGGTCTTCGCGCAGATGCTCCAGGGTTTGCCCTGGCAGGGCGAACATCAGGTCCATGCTGATCCGCGCAATTCCCGCCCCGCGGGCCAGGCCCACAGCCGACTCCGCCTTGCCCACTTCGTAGACTCGCCCCAGCTGCTTGAGAAACCCGGCGTCAAAGCTCTGAACGCCAAAGCTCGCGCGCGTCACACCCATGTCGGCCAGCGAGGCGGCCTTGCGCTCATCCAGCGGACCGGGGTTGATCTCGACCGTGAACTCGGACAGGCGAGCGAAGTCCACGTGACGTCTAAGCGTCTGCCCCAGGCGAGTCAGTTGGGCGGCGCTCAGCCGTGTAGGGGTGCCGCCGCCGATAAAGAGGGTGCGCGGAGACAGGGACTCATGGCGCAACCGGAATTCACGTTCCAGGGCGTCGAGATACCGTTCAATGTCGCGCTCGCCCGCGGCCTCGCTGTAGAAGTCGCAGTACTCGCACTTCCGCACGCAGAAGGGAACATGGACATAGAGCGCACTCATGCACGCGAGGATAGCGCGGCTTCAGATTTGCGCGAGCTTTGTGCGCCGGGAAACAGCACGTCACGCTCAATGGTCACGTACTTGCGGTGCCCGGTTGTCGGCTTGCCGAAGGCCACTTCGTACTCGAGACGCTCGGGCTTGAAGATGATGCGCTGGATGTTGATGGTGGGAATGGCCGTCTTCTGAAGCATGCTTTTGATGCGCTCCACGTCGAACTTCACACCCGAGGCAATGGCGCGGCGGAGCTTGCCAAGCCTCCAGGTGGAACTGAACCAGGTGAAGGCAAAGCTCTTGTAGCCCTTTTCCAGGAAGTGGTTGGTGCAGGCCAAGGCCGGCTGGTCGGGCGTGGTCCGGTCCACGATGGCCTTGGCGGTGTGAAGCTGGAGTCGGGCACCGTGCCGCCCCTTGTCCGCCAGCATCACGTTGGTTGTAGTGCAATACGGGCGCGACTCCAGCAGGCGAATCGCTTCATCCACGCTGGCGCACTCCGCCAGCACCCGCCGGAACACCAGCGGGAAGGGCTGGCCGTTGAGATGTTCTTTGCGCTTGTGGCCATAAACCAGCATCATCGCGAGCGCCAGGCCGTCTTCATTCATACCGCTGAGCAGGCCCAGAAAGCCGGGCCACGTAATGCCGGAGTAGCGCCGCCCGCCCGCAGGCTCATAGCAGATGACCATGGACGCGTGGTGCGCAATGGACAACGAAGGAAAATCCAGATTGCGTCCCAGCAGGATTTCCCCCGTGTCCGTTCGGCTGTCGTGGGCGACCAGCGTACTGCAAAGGGCCACCTTGTGGATGTCCAGGAAACACTGGCCCAGTAACGCGCTCTCGTAACCCAGGCCCGAACTCTCGCCAAAGCCGCGAATCTCCTCGCGAAAGGACTCCGGCAGGTGGGGCTCCATCTCCCGCGCCAGGGCCATGTCGCCCGGAACGTCCGGCGCGAACATGTGAATGTAGCGATCGTAAAGCTTGCGGGTCTGTTCCCCCACCAGCTCGCCCAGTGCCAGCCCCATCTCGCGCGCGCTGCCCCGCACATGCACCACCGGCACGCCATCGACGAGCCGCAGCTCCCCGTGACTGGCCTGGCGCGCTTTCCATGCGGGCAGGGTCTGGCCGAAGTTCGCCACTCGGGCCTTGAGCATCTTCCACGGCACGCCCAGCTCCGGAAAGGGCAGCTTCTTGCGCAATCTGGCCATGTCGGCTCCCGGCGAATGAGGCAGGCGATTGGTCCGCCCGCAGATGGACCATTTATATAATGCAATTATTTACCTGTCCATAACTTTCACGTCCGCACTTCGCTTTTCGCTGCTAACTTGTCCGCGGTCATGACCGACGCTTCCAACGCTCCGTCTCCCGGTTTCCTCGCCAGGGCCTTCACCCAGAAGTTGCCGTTCTGGTACGCGCTCGTGATCTCTCTCATCGCCGACCTTGCTACCAAGGCGTGGGCCGATGCCACCGTGCGCCCCATTGCCCCGGCCAAGATCGAGGTCATTCCCGGCTTTCTGGCCTGGGCCTGGGCGGAGAATCTCGGCGCGGCCTTTTCCATCTTCCACGGCAAGGCGAACATGCTTTCCTTCATCGCCCTGGCCATCATCGCAGGCATTGTGGTCTTCATGTACCGTGCCACACCTGACCGTCGCTGGTTCATTCTGGGCCTTGGCTTTGCCGCCGGCGGCGCCATAGGCAACCTTCATGATCGCGTGCTGCTGGGGCACGTCCGGGACTTCATTTTCTTCGATTTCGACCTGCCGGGTCACACCTGGACGGTCACGCTTCCGTTCCGCGACGGGCCGTTGCGCCCCATTCCCCAACGTTGGCCCATTTTCAACGTAGCCGACATCTGCATCGATATTGGCGTGGGTCTGCTCATGGTCATCACGTTCTTTACCAAAGAGAAGAAGCCGGAGGGCAAGTAGTGCCGCTCTCGCTCAACGTCAAACTCGGACCGCTGGAACTCGCCACACCGCTTCTGACGGCCAGCGGCTGCGCCGGCTACGGCAAGGAGCTTGACCAGTACCAGGACCTCTCCTGTTTTGGCGCCATCGTCGGCAAGTCGATCTCGCGCGAGCCCCGGCTTGGCAACCCCTACCCGCGCACAGCAGAAGTTGCCGCGGGCATGCTCAACGCCATTGGCCTGCAAAACGAGGGCTTTGACAGCTTCATCAAATCCACGCTGCCCAAAATGCGCAGCTTCGGAACCAAGGCCATTGTCAATGTCGTCGGCCACGACTTCGACGAGTACGTCTGGCTCTGCCGCCACTTCGACGCCGAGCAGGGCATCGCAGCTCTCGAACTGAACCTCAGTTGTCCCAACGTCAAAGGGGGCATGAAGTTCGCCACCGACGCCGGCGAATGTGAACGCCTCGTGCGCGCCTGCCGCGATGCAACGAAGCTCCCCCTGATCGCCAAACTGAGCCCCAACGTCACCAGTATCTCTGAAATTGCCCGCGCGGCCGAGCGCGGCGGGGCAGACATCCTCAGCGCGGTAAACACCTTTGTCGGCATGAGCGTGGACTGGCGGCGCAAAGAACCCCGCCTGGCCAACGTTACGGGCGGCATGAGCGGTCCTGCCATCAAGCCGCTGGCGTTGCGCTGCGTCTATGAGGTGGCCCGCGCCACCAGGCTGCCCGTCATTGCCATCGGCGGCATCAGCAGCGCCGACGACCTGCTGGAGTTCATGGTCGTCGGCGCCGGCGCCTGCCAGGTGGGAACCTACCTGTTTGTCGAGCCTGATTGCGGCGCCACGATCATCGCCGACTTGAAAAAGAAGTTGATCGAGGCCGGCGTGCAGAGCCCTTCCGAAATCGTGGGCACACTGAAAGTCTGAGCGCTTCAGTTGCAGGCGCCTTCTGCCGATGACACTCGGGGGAGGCCCATGTACGAAGAAGGCCCGCTGACACACAAACCGCTGGAATACGTCATCCACTGCGCGGGCTGCGGGGAAGAAATCCGCATTTCACCCATGGATCTGTCCGGGCGCATGGTTATCTGTCCCCGCTGCCACCTCGCCAACCCCACGCCAATCTTCCGGGTTCTCAAAGGCATTCGCGGACCCGAGAACGCCTACTAGCCATAGCTTGGGCGCTCATGGCTTGCTCAGTCGCAGGCCCAACCAGCCCAGCAGCCTCGCCTTGAAGATTTTGCGGCCCAGACGCTGCAAAGCCTCCTGCTCGCCGCACTCTTCTTTGGCGCGCCGAAGGGCAGCCGCGGCAGCGCGAGCGCGCCCCAGCCAGAGCAGATGCTTGATGTGCTCGTCATAGATGCGCGCGCGGAACTGCCTGATCGAGGCCGCGTTGAAGCGTGGATGCAACGCAAACTTCCGGCCGAAGTCCTCGAGCACGGAAAGCTTGAGGGCGTCGCGCTTGAGATCCCCCTCCAGGCCGGCATCCCGGCTGACGCTCGTGGGAGCGCCATGAATGACCGTAAGGGCTTCGCGCACGCAGACAAACGGAAAATCAAGCGACGCGCGCAGACAGAATTCGCTGTCCTCGAAGTTGAACAGCGGAGCAAATCCGCCCGAGCGCTCGATCATCTCGCGCCGCACCAGGAGGGTCTGAAGGTGCGCCCTGGTCGCGCCGCTGCACAAAGCGTCAAAAACCCATCCTTCGTGCAAGGCGCTCTCCGGAGGTTTGGGCCGGTCGTCGCCCGCGTGGGAATATCGCGAGAAACACACACCGGACTCCCCTTGAAGCAGCGCGGGAACCTGCCGCGCCAGTTTTTCCGGCCGCCAGGCGTCGTCGTCATCCAGAAAAGCGAACATGGCGCCCTGTGCGGCATCCATGCCCGCGTTGCGCGCCTTGCCCGGCCCGCCGTTGGCCACCGCCAGCCAGCGGTAACTAACATCCCGCTCCCGGGCGCGGGCCGTGAAGGCTTCCAGCACCGTGGGCGTGTTGTCGCCGCTGCCATCATCGACGACGACCAGCTCGAGCGGCCTCCAGGTCTGGTCCAGCACGCTGGCCAGGGAACGCTCCAGCAGCGCCGGCCGCCGGAATGTGGGCACAATGGCGCTGACCAGGGGCCTTGACATGTCAACCGCGCTCCTCGCCTGTCTTCAGCTTGGGGTGGCGAGGCCGCAGGCCCAACCACGACATCCACCAGGCCTTGCGAAGCTTGGTCTTCAATTTGGGCAAAGCCATGATGGGACCACAAAGTGATATGGCCTGCTCATAGAGGGATTGCGCCCCCTTGAGTTCACCGCGGTACAGCAGGTGCTTGGCGCACTCATCGTAGACGTGTGCCGCGCGCTCCTTCCAGGCCTGCTCACTCCAGCTAGCGCGGCTGTGGCAGCGCTCGCGGATGAGGTTGAGATGGCGCATGAAATCGCGGTCGCGTTTTTCTGCCGCCTCGGCTCCGGTAAAGCGTGTGAGTGACTGCTCGCTGAACGTGTATGTCGCCAACTCCTCCGGCACGGCAGCAAAGGAGGCCTCGTGAACCAGCCGCGCCTTCCACTCTTCGTCTTCGTACACGCGCAGACTCTCGTCAAACTCACCGACCGCCTTGCACAACGCAGCCTTGAACACAATTGAAGTGATGTGGGCATAGGCCGCCCGCGAAACAAAGCGCGCAGCATCACGCCCCCGCAGCAGTGCTTCCTCTGACGCCGGCGAGCGCTTGTGCCTGCCGCCGTGGCGGGAAACAAAGCAGCAGCAGGCATCGGCCCCGGAGTCGCGCATGGCCGCCAACTGTCGCTCCAGCTTTTGAGGCCGCCAGAGGTCATCGTCGTCCAGAAAAGCGATGTACTCGCCTGTGGCTGCGCGCAGGCCCGCGTTGCGCGCACTTGCTGCGCCGCCGTTGGGTTTGCTGATGAATCGCGGCGCCACGCCGGCTGCGATGGCTCTGCTTCGTGCCGCCTCCAGCACCTGAGCCGTGTCATCGGGGCTGCCATCATTGACAACGATCAACTCAATGGGGCGCCAGGTCTGCTCCAATACGGAGTCCAGGGCGCGCACAACGATTTGGGCGCGGTTGTAGGTAGGCACGATGACTGAAACCAGCGCGTTCATCCCTTCACCTGCGCGATCTGCCCGAACTTGGGGTGCTTCAGTCGCAAGCCCAGCAGGGACAGCCACCAGGCCTTGCGCATTTTGCGACGCGCGCCCTGGATCAGCTCCGGCGAAGCCCCCAGTGAAAGCGCCCTGTCGTAGAGCAGCCTGGCCGCGCCCAGTTCACCGGCATAAAGCCTGTGCTTGATGAACTGGTCAAAGTCCTGTGCCACACGCGTTTGCCAGGCAGAATCATCCCAAGTTGGCTTGGCGCGGCACTTTTCCCGCACTCCCAGCACAGCCTTCTCCTGCATTTCATCGCGGGATAACAGCTGCTCATAGCCTTTGAACTTGAACAGCGAGCCGGCTGTATATTCGTAGCGTCCAAGCACTTCAGGCACGCACGCAAAATCCGCCTCGCATAGCAGGCGAACAATCCAGTCGAAGTCCTCGTACACGCGCAGCGTTTCGTCGAACGGTCCGACACGCCTGGCAACCTCTGACTTGACGACGATACTGTTGATGTGGGCGTCTGCGCTGCGCGTGATGTATGCCGATGGCCCCCGCCCTCGAAGCAGCTGATCCGGAGAGGGAGGCATGTGCCGTTCATCCTTCTCGCGCACCTGAAGAAACTGGCAGCAGCACGCGTCAGCGCCGCAGCGCTCCAACTCCGCCATTTGCTTGCTGATTTTTTGCGGCTGCCAGGTGTCATCGTCATCCAGAAACGCCACGTAGTCGCCTCGAGCGCGTCCCATGCCCGCATTGCGAGCGCTGGCCACGCCTCCATTGGGCTTCATCGCGAAGTTTGCGCTTACACCTGTTGCACCGCACTTTCCTGCCAGCTCCTCCATCACGCGCGGCGTGTCATCTTCGCTTCCGTCGTCAGTCAGCACGAGCTCCAGGGGACGATGAGTCTGCGCGATCACGCAGTCAACCGCACGCGGCAGCAGGTGAGGCCTGCGGTAGGTACACATGACGACGGAGACGAGACTCAAGGTTACGTCCTATCTTCGGATCTCAGTCAGGTCATCGTGTTTGGGATGGGGCAGGCGCATCCCAAACCACGACAAGAGCCAGGCCTTACGATACTTGGCGCGGGACCGCCGGACAGCCGCGGCTCCGACCAGTTCGTACGCTTCCACGAGCACGCTTCGGGCCCCTGCGAGATCCCCGGCGTAGAGTCGATGCTTCATGAATTGGTCGAAGTCTCGCGCCACGCGCCCGCGCCAGGCCTGTTCTTCCCACCCTGGCCGATCCTTGCAGGAGTCCCGAATCGTGCGCAGCATGAGCCGATAATCGTCATCACGCTTGATCAGTTGCTCGATGCCCGACAAACGAGTAAGCGAGACAGGTGTGTAAGACCAGCGGCAAAGGGCCTCCTCCACGGCGCAGAACTGCGCTTCAAAGCAGAGACGTGCGATCCATTCGTCATCCTCACCATGGGGCAGCCGGGGGTCAAAGTCACCCGTCCGCTCCACAACGTCTCGCCGCACGACAATCGAATTGATCCAGGCGTAAGACTTGCCAGCGACAAAAGACGGGCCCGCTGCGCCGCGAAGAAGCTGTGCCGGGGTTCTTGGGTGCGTGGCCGGCCCCTGTTCCGTCGTGCAGTCTGTAAGGCAGCAGCAGGCGCTCACCCCGCTTTCAGTGATGGCCTGCATCTGCTTTGAAAGCTTCTCGGGATACCAATAATCGTCGTCATCGAGGAACGCGACAAAGTCTCCAGCGACTCGCTTCAGCCCGGCATTGCGCGCGCTGGATACGCCGCCATTAGACTTGGAAAGCGGCACCAGCGAAAGGCCTCTGGAATCCGCATCCACCTTCAATCCATCGATGACGGTGTCCGTTTCATCCCGGCTGCCGTCGTTGACGACAATGACTTCGATGGGACGATACGTCTGGTCCAATATGGACCCAATGGCGCGAGGCAGCAGTTGCGGCCTTTGATAGGTCGGAACCACTACGCTCACCAATCGGCCATTCGTTGGGCTGGTCATGGACGTGCAGGACCGCTAAGCTTCACTGCTGCACACGTTAGTTCGGATTTCTCCAAGTGAAACCCGCCTCCTCATCAAAGCCACACAAGTCCAAGGCGCCCCACTGGATCGTCGCAGGCGTGTTCGCGCTTTCCGTGCTCTTCTTGGTTCTTGGTGTGGCTCTGGATAACCGTTGGTGGGCCTTTGGGGCTTTGGAGTTGTCGGCCGCCAACGGATTGATTCTAGCCGAGGTGCTTCGACGGCAGTCCTCACATCACGAGCGAGTCAAGCAACAGTTTCGTTGCCTGAGCCTGGACCTGGAATCGCGGCACCGGCAGGCCCTCCACCTACAGTCACTCGTGGCAGTGCTGCAGCCCAAGGTCCCCTTTCCGGAGTTCACGCCGGTCGCTGCCGCGCCTGACCTGCTGTCACACGTGGTCACCGCCGTGCTGACGCGAAAGCCCAAGCTCGTGGTGGAGTTCGGTTCAGGCATGTCCACGCTGGCAGCAGGGCTTGCCCTCCAGAAGCTGGGGTTGGGAGGGAGGTTGCTGTCCATCGAGAATGACGCCGACTATCTGGCGGCAACCCGCAGGCTTGTGGAGGCAAACGGACTGAGTTCAATCGTCGAGTTTCGCCATGCCCCCTTGCAGGATTTCAAGGTCAAAGAAGGCGTGTTGCGCTGGTACTCGCCCCAGGCTTATCAGGATGTCACATGTGCCGACCTCCTGCTTGTGGACGGCCCCTATGACATGAAGTGTCGCTACCCTGCGCTCCCGGAGTTCGAAAAGAGGCTGGCGCCTGAAGCTCTCATCATCTGCGATGACTCGCGCTGGCCGGACTTCGCGGAAGTCGTCAATCGCTGGGCCGAAGAGTTTCCACAATGGTCGGCGCAGAATCTTGAAACGGTCAGGGGCACCTCCATCCTGACACGTAGCGCGGCAGACCCGGCATCTCATTGACGTGGTCTACCGCAGGCATGGCAGTATCGTGCCCACAGGCCACGTGATCACTGCCTTCTCGCTGCCCCCGCTGGCACGTGGACCTCAAACGCGCGTTCACTTTCAACCGGCACCTCCCCGCTCAGGGGCACTGCGCCGTGCTGGTGCTTCTCCGCCGGCTCTTCTCGGCCCCCGACGCGCATGACACTGACCGCGGTGAACTTGTACTCCGGGCACATCGTCGGGCCATCGTGGTGCCCGCTCGTGATGCGATTGAGCGCCGTCTCCGGGTAGTGAAAGGTCGTAAACACCGTGCCTTCGCGAATTCGGTTCGTGACCTGCGCGCGCAACCGTATGGCGTCGCGGCGGCTCTTGATTTCGACCCAGTCGTCTTCCAGCACGCCCAGGCGCTTGGCGTCTTCTGGGTGAATCTCGAGCCGGTCTTCCGTGTCGTAGACCGAGATACCCGTGCGACGCGTTTGCGTGCCCACGTTGTACTGCTCCAGCTTGCGACCCGTGGTCAGCTCGAAGGGATACTCTTCGCTCAGTTCATCGCCCGGCGGATGGTATTCAAGGGCGTGCAGCTTGATCAGCCCGTCCTTGTGCATCGACTTTTCGGTGTGCAAGCGGCGTGAACCTTCGTGCTGCCCGTCCCAGACCGGCCACTGCATGCCCTCGCTGGCATCCAGGCGATCAAACGTCACGCCCGCCCAAATCTTGGTAACCCGGGCAATCTCGCTCACGATGCTGGCCGGCGTGTAGTTCCAGTTCGCACCCAGGACATTGGCCACCTGCTGGATGATTTCGAAGTCGCTCTTGCACTCTCCCGGCGGCTCGACCGCCTTGCGGATGCGCTGAATACGCCTCTCGGCGTTTGTGAACGTTCCCTCCTTCTCGAGAAAACTTGCTGCGGGGAAGATCACGTGAGCCTTCTTGTTCGTCTCGTTCAGGAACAGGTCCTGACCCACGACGAACTCCGCGGCATCCAGCGCGGCCTCAACGTGATTGCTGTCCGGATCGCTCTGGAGAATGTCTTCGCCGATGATCCAGAGGAACTTGAGCTTGCCCTCGACTGCGGCGTCAAACATCTGCGGCAGCTTGAGGCCGGGGTCGGTCGGAAGGTCGGTGCCCCATACCGCTCTGTAGAGCTCGCGCACGACGGGGTCGTTGTGCTTCTGGTACTCCGTGACGGTCTGGGGCAGCGCACCCATGTCGCTGGAGCCCTGCACGTTGTTCTGGCCGCGCATGGGAATCACTGCGGCGCCGGGCTTGCCCACGTTGCCGGTGATGGTCGCAAGATTGGCAATGCAGAGCACGCCGTCGGACCCGTGGCTGTGCTCCGTCACGCCCAGACCGTAGTGGATGACACTCTGGCCGCCCGTGCCGCCGTAGAGTCGGGCGGCCTGACGGATAAGTTCGGGGTCGACGCCGGTCAGGGCTGCGACGTCTTCTGGCGCGTACTTTTCCAGCACGGCCGCCAGTTGTTCAAAGCCCTTGGTGCGCCGGGCGATGAACTCCCTATCAACGAGCCCCTCCTTCACGCAGACGTGCGCCATGGCATTGAGAATGGCCACGTTGCCGCCCGGGCGAACGGGCAGGTGCAGGTCGGCTTCGCGCGCGGTTTGCGTGCGGCGAGGATCAATCACGATCATCTTGGCGCCGCGACGCGCGGCCTGGCGGATGCGGTCGCCGAGAATCGGGTGGGCCTCGGTCGGATTGCTGCCAATCACCAGGATGACTTTGGCCAATTCGATGTCTTCGTAGCCGCCCGTGCCCGCGCTTTCGCCATAGGCTTCACGCAGGCCATAGGCCGTCGGCGAGTGGCACACGCGCGAGCAGTTGTCGACGTTGTTCGTGCCAAAGAAGGTGCGCACGAACTTCTGGAAAAGGTAGTTTTCTTCATTGGCGGCGCGTGACGACGAAATGCCGGCGCAGGCCGAGGGTCCGTACTTATCCTTGATGCGCCTCAGGTTGCGCACCACCATGCTGACGGCTTCCTCCCAGGAAGCGCGGCGGAAGGGCTGGTCGCGCGACTCGCGCACGAGGGGATGCAGCAGGCGCTCCTTGTGGCGCCCGTAGGAGTAGGCATATCTCCCCTTGACGCAGAGATGGCCGTAGTTGACGGGCGACTTGTCGTTGCCGCGGATGCTGACCACCTCGTTGGTCTCGGTCTTCACGCGGGCGATCATGGAACAGCCAGTGCCGCAATAGGCGCAGGTGGTTTTGACTTCTTTGTCCCACTTGCCCTTTTCGAGCAGCGTCTTGTCTTCCAGAGCCCCTGTGGGACACTGCTGCACGCACTGGCCGCAGCTCACACAGGTGCTGTCGAGGTAGTTCTTATTGTAGTCATTGGCGATGAAGGCCGAGAAGCCGCGCCCCGCCATCGTCAGCACGTCTTCGCCCTGGACCTCATTGCAGCCGCGGATGCAGCGGAAGCAGTTGATGCACTTGTCGTCATCAAAAGCGATGAAGGGGTGAGAGACGTCAACGCGGGCCTCGCTGGTGCGGCCCGTGCGGAAGCGCGACTCCATGGCGCCGCTGTGCGAACATACGGAAAGCAGATCGTTCTCGCGCGGCTGCACCTGCTCGCTCGGCTTGAGCTCGGCGGGATGATCGCTCAGCAAAAGCTCGCAAACCACCTTGCGTACGCTCTTCACGCGGGCGTTCTCGGTGTCCACGACCATCCCGTCGGACGCCGGGTAGGTGCAGGTGCTTTGGAGATTCTTGACACCGGCGATCTCACCGATGCAGGTTCGGCAGGCTCCGATGGATTTCAGGCGGTCGTCGTGGCAAAGGGTGGGAATGTAGATGCCTTCACGGCGAGCCACCTGAAGAATCGTTTCCCCCTGCTCACCGCTGCAGACCTTGCCGTTGATGGTCAGCCTGATGCCCTGCGCCATAGCCGCTCCCGCCAATTTGGAGTACTGAACTCCAGATTGTACCCCGAAGGCATGCTGGGGCAACAGTGGTTGACCTGCCGAGAGCCGACGCTAAATTGATGTCCTTCCCAACGGGAGCGACCTATGGCCATTGTTCTAGCGAGCATGAAGTCCTAGCCACCGGTCTGCCTTGATCTGTCAGGGGCCAGCCGCGCGGCTGGCCCTTCTGCTTTTCCAACCACTCATCGAACTCAGGAGGGCACTCATGCGTGTCAACTCGTCGTTGCATTTCGGCCGGACGTGGCAAAGCCCCGTCCCTACCCGGCGCCCAAGCGCCAATCCAGGAATTTACCAGCCATGTCTATTTCAGAAGCGGTCCAGCCACACGTCGACTTTCTGGTCGGCGTCCGGCTGATTACCGAGGTGCTATACCCCGTCAAATCCGGCAAGGAAGCGACGGTTTACGTGTGCCGCGCTCATCCGGACACAGGCCGCGATTACTTCGCCTTGAAGGTCTACAAGGAGTTGACCAAGCGGAGTTTCCGCCGAGACGCGGCCTATCAGGAATCGCGGCTGTACCGCAACAACCGCGTCACGCGGGCGTTTGAGCAGAAAACCGAGTTCGGCCAGAGCGTTCAGTTCGGGCTCTGGGTGGGCACGGAGTTCGAGAACATGAAGAACCTGTTTGAGGCAGGCGTCTATGTGCCGGAGCCCATCAAGCAGGTAGGACCGACTATTCTCATGGAGTTTTATGGCCGTGAGGGCGCGGCAGCGACGTTGCTGCAGAACGCCAGGCTGACGGAAGCGCAGGCCCGGGATATCTGGGCCCTGCTCAAGGCGAACATCGAAATGATGCTGGGCGCGAACCTTGTTCACGGGGACCTGTCGCCCTACAACATTCTGGTGGATGCCGACAATTCGGAGGACCCCCTGCGCATCATCGACTTTCCGCAGGCCGTGGACCCGCGTTTCAACCCGAGCGCGCGGGCGCTGCTCGATCGCGATGTGCGCAACACCCTGGGCCATTTCTCGAAGCTGGGGATACACGAGAATGCCGCGTGGCTTGCCCGTGACCTGTGGGCGCAGTGGCAGCGCGCCGAGTTGTAGGGGGCTCCGGCCCGCTCAACTGATCAGGCCGCCATGAGCGAGATCCTTGAACAGCGCCGCATCAATGTTCGCGGCGCTGGATATCTCCAGCAGGGCAATGCCGCTGGAGCGGCAGAACTCCGCCCACTCCGAACGGTAACCCGCGAGCAGCTCCATGTAACGCGACAGGGCGCGGCCATCAAGCGACAGCACCGACTCACGCTCCGTTTCTGCGTCGATGAACGTGAACTCCCCTCGGTCCTGGGGTTCGGTCTCCTCGGGAGCGAGCACCATCACGAGATGTATCTCCGTGCCGGCCGCGCGCAGGGCTCGCAGGGCCGGCCGGATCAGGTCTCGATCATAGCCGTCGGTCAGTACGATGAGCGCCTTGCGCCGCGGCCCCTGCTGCGCGCTGCGCCGCAGGGCCTCGGCCAATGCGCCCTGCCCCTCGGGCTCCAGTTCATCCAGCACGCCCAAGACCTTGGGCAGGTCGCCTCGTCCTCTCAACATCAGAGGCTCCAGAGGTCGGGTCATGGCAAAGCGCCAGCGTGTGGGCGTGCCCTTGTTCAGGGCTATCTGAGTGAGGCAGCAGCCAATACGGGCCGCCGCGACGTATTTTGTGGGTGTGCCGAAGTCCATGCTCGCGGACAGATCAATGATGACCTCCAGGGGCAGCACCTCTTCCGCCGCATAGAGCCGAATCAACATCTGCTCCAGGCGCGCGTAGGCGTGCCAGTCGAGGCGGCGCAGATCATCGCCGTGGGTGTACTCCCGGTGATCGGCGTACTCCACGCTTTGCCCGCGCCGCTTGGAGCGACGTTCACCGCGCTCACCGGAGGAGGTCAGGGCCTTGAAGTTAAGATCGAAGCGGCTGAGAGCCTCGAGGAGCTTTCCGCTGAACGCGTCGGAGACTTTGGCCATGGAGTGAGTTCTAAGTTCTGAATGGACCGTAGCCAAGCTTGCTCGGACGTCCCGCGACGCTCCACCTTCAGCTGCTTTGCTCCAGGCGCAGGCGCAACTGTCCGCAGGCGGCCTGCACGCTGCGCCCGCGCTTGCGCCGTACGTGCACATTGACGCCGGCTTCCCGCAAGGCGCGACTGAACTCCTCCACTGATTCGGTGCCGGGCGCCTTCAATCCGCTTCCCTCTACAGGATTCATGGGAATGAGGTTCACGTTGGCCCGTGGAAAGTCCCGCAGCAGCGCGGCCAGGCGACCGGCGTCCGCGGCGCTGTCGTTTTCGCCCCCCACCAGCGTGTACTCGAACGTGACCTCACGGCGCGTCTGGCGGAAGTAATCCGCCGCGGCGTCGATGATGTTCTTCAGACCGGTGGCGACGTTGGTTGGAATCAGCCTGGTGCGCTGCTCGTCGCTGGTTGCATGCAGGGATATCGCCAGGTTGAACTGGAACCCCTGACTGGCTAGTTCGCGTATCTTATCCGGCAGGCCGACCGTTGAGACTGTGATTCGCCGCGCACCAACACCAAAACCCCAGTCCGCGTTCAGAACCGTCAGTGCCTGCATCAGGTTGTCGAAGTTGTGCAGAGGCTCGCCCATGCCCATGACCACGACATTGGTCAGCCACGGCAGGCCTTTGCGCTTGAGTACCTGATCGATGTGGTAGAACTGCTCGAGAATCTCGCCCGGCGAAAGGTGCCGCTTCAGGCCCAGCACACCCGAGGCACAGAAGCGGCAGCCCATGGCACACCCCGCCTGCGTGGAAATGCAGGCAGTCAGGCGCGGCGTACCGTCTTCGCCGTCCTCCTCCATCAACACGCACTCAATGATGGTCCCGTCATGCAGGCGCACTGCCAGCTTGGTGGTGCCTTCGCCGCTGTCTTCTGTGGTGATCACCGTGCAGGTAAGCAGGGGTTGCTCCGCCAGCTTCTTGCGAAGCTCCCGCGGCAGGTTGGTCATGCGCGCGGGATCGGTTTCCCGCCTCTGGTAAAGCCACTGCGCGAGCTGTTTGGCCACGAAGGGCTTGTGGCCCAGCGCGACGACCTCATCGCGGAGCTGTTGAAGGGTCAAACCGATCAGAGAAGAAACTGACATGGATGAATTCTGGATTCCAGGCCGCGGGTTGGACAGGGTCAAGCGATGGTGAAGGCCGGTTCTAGCTTGAGCGTTCAGCCTTCTTCTTCGTCGGGATGATCCTGACGCACGAGAAACGTGAAAGCTGCATTACCGTAGCGACGGGATTCCGCCCTGCGCCAGGCACCGACCTCCGCAGGGAAATCCAGCTGGCCGTGATGACCGAGTACGAGCAGAGTGAACCCGTTCACCAGCGGCGTGAGATGCAGGTTCTCAAGCCAGGGCCAGAAGGGCCCGGCTTCCGGGTCAGCAATCATGGCGTGGGGCGGGTCCAAGAACACAATACCCGCCGGGGCGTGTTCAAGCCGCGAGCGCCCGCTGTTGACCAGCGAGAACAGGTCAGCCCGAAGTACCGTGCAGCGGGGCCTGGCACCCAGGGCCCGTGCGTTGGCCTCGATAATCTGGATATGCCGCGGATCGCTCTCAACGAAGACGCAGTGGGCGGCGCCGCGCGAAAGCGCCTCAAAGCCCAGCAGGCCCGAGCCGGCAAAGCAGTCCCAGATCACAGCGTCCTTCACGTCATCGGCCAGCACGTTGAACATGGCCTGGCGCACCTTGTTGAGCATGGGTCGCACCAGCCCTGTGGCCGGGCACATCAACGCGCGCGAGCGAAACTCCCCCGCCGTTATGCGGACCTCGCCCGGCCCGTGCTGTGCACGCCGGACACGATGAGCCCGGGAATCTTGGCGGCGCATTTCAGTTCTCCCGAGGAGGCCGCGGGAACTGGTCACGTTGCGAATCCAGATCCTTCTGCTCGAGGCTGAACGGTTCGACTTTCGGCGAATTGAGCGTGCCCGTCACGTACAGGGGAAACAGAATCTGCTTGAGCAGGTCGAAGATCTGCTGAATGCCGGGGATGGTCGGCGCCCGAGGCGCAATCGTGAAGAAAAGCTTCATTCGCATCTCGGCCGTGTCGTAAATGATGTAGTTCTCGTCATCGCCTCCGAAAACCTCGACGCGCGCGGCATCGCTGACGAAGTCCATCTCACGGATGGTCAGGCGGTCCGGCCCCAGCCAGAAGAAGACGTGGCCCTCGTCAAAATTCTGGGGGTTCTTGGTAGTCGCAAATATCTGGCTGAACAGAGGCACTTCGGCCAGCTTGGCCTCTCGGCGCTTGGGATCGGAGGAAGTTGCATCAAACGCAGCCACATCCACGCGGCCGCGGCCAATCTGGCCGTTGCGGTCCGGCTGACTGTAGAAGACCAGTTCCCCGTCAATGGCGCCCTGGAGCTGGCCGGCCTTAGGAAATGCCGTGCGTCCGAGTTCGCCCAAATCCGCGCCGCGCACCTGTACCTGGCCTTCGTAGCCGGCCTCTGTCACGCTCAAGGATCCCTCCACACTTCCTCCGTAGAACAGTCCGCGGAGATTGGGCAGGACCAGGCGGTCATTCACGAACTGCACACTTGTAGTCAGGTCGTTGAAGCGCGCATCTTTCCATAGAAGGCTGTCCACCCTGAGGCTGCCATTGGCGCGGCGCTTGTCGCCCTGCAACAGGCCGGAAAAGTCCACCCTCGCGTTGACCTTGTCGAAATGCAGGCCCAGATCGAGGCTGGTGTCATGCAGGTCCATGGCGCACTGGAAGGAGAAAGCCTCGTCCTTGCCCTGAAGCGCGATGTCGATGTCGAATACGCCATCAGGCTTGGCCGCGTCAAAGCGCGCCATAAGCGCCTGAGGCAACGCATTGCGCAGGGTCGCGGTGAAGGGCACAGTGCGAGCGCTGAGGGCAACGCGCCAACCCTGCTCGGCTGCGTATGAGGCCTCGGTCAGCATCACCTTTCCCTGGCCTTCGGCGCGGCCCTGCACGCCCTGAAACTCCAGATCTGTCCCGTCGATGATGACGGTTCCGGTGAGGTCGCTGACGGGATAGGGAAACTTGGTGTAGTTCATCGCGCAGCCTTCGAGCGATATCTCCACCCCCCAGACATTTTCACCCTGTTCGGTGGCCGCCAGCCGCGCGTCGATGCCGATGGTGCCGGTGATATTCAGATCTTCGATGAATCGCACAACAGCGGGCTTCTCGGTTTGGCCTTTCTCGCGAAACAACTCGACCAGGGCATCGATCAGCGCATCGTCTATGTTGATCCGCGACGCCCGAACGTGCAGGTCATAACGCACCTTGCCCGCTTCGGCGCCTTCCTGCGCCAGCGGCACCTGAACGTGCCCTCCCACGCGAATCGAACTGTCCTTGCTGCTGCCCGTGCCGCCCAATTCCTGCAGTGAAACAACGACCTGACCGTCGGTAATCTCGACGAAAACCCGGCCGGTCATGGAAGTCAGCAGGTAAGGGAACTTCACGTAGCGGGCTGATCCACCGCGAAAGGACACCTCTGTGCCGATGCGATTGGCCTCACCCGGCACATCCCGAGTTCCCGCCACCCGCAGCAGGATGTTGCCCGCGGGCTCGAAGTCAGTGAACACCTGCGAAAGCTGCGGCGGAAGCATGTCCGCGATCACCGGAACGATGGCGAAGTCCTCAGCGCCGGCAGAAAACGAAATAGCCGGATCCCGCTCTCCGACGCGGTAGGTGACATCAAGGTACACCTGGCTGCCGGCAAGGCGTCCGCGCACGCTGGAAACTTCCACCACACCCGTAATGTTGTTGATGCGCAAGTTGCCCTGAATGTCAGACAACTCCACAGGCCTCGAAGCGCCCTCAAACTGATAGCGCGCCATCACACCCTTGGCTTTGATCGTGAACTGATAGTCAATCTTGTCCAAGGCCGGAATGATCTTCACCTCGGCGGACTCCACATCGGCCCGGCCCCGGGGCTGGAAGGTCTCGACAATGTCACGGATGTTCTTGGGCAGGGCGTCCTTGAAAGTCTCATCAACGTCGATGCCTTCGCTGTTGATGTTCAGGACGAGATCCGGTGGACCCATTTCCGGATCGCGGTACGTGGCACGCAGGTTTACCCGTTGCCCGGGCTTGGATCGCTCCGCCGACAAGAACGAGGAAGGCCGCATGCCTCGCTCCTCAGCTTCTGGAATGCGGGCCAGTTCGTCGGCGTTGTAACCGCGCACCAGAAACACACTGGGCGTCCCGGACTTGACCGTACCCTCAACCACGCCAAACCCACGATAGATGGGAATAGGGAAGCCTCCCTCATTCTGCTCGGGCAATCCGACGTAACAGGCGGAGGCATCGCGCACATAGACCCACCACTTCTGGTCCCGGTCCGTGATGCGTTTTTGCGTCGTCCGGCCATCGGGCAGCTTGATGGATTCGTAACCACCCTTCCAGGTTTCTCGCGTGTCCAGGCGGAAGTTGCAGTAGCCCGTGGGCACAAATCCGCGCGCCACAAAGGGAAGCACTGCATCCAGATTCGGGTAGACCACTCCGCCGGCCGTCATGTCCTGTCCCGGCCACTCTGGATAACCTTGACGGCGCCGCCATTCGGCGTCGCTTTCCCAGCGCGCGCGCGGCGGAATCAGGGCGGGTGTCCAGGCTTCGGCGGGCCATGGCCGACCAGTCTCCGGGTTTTCATTGCCCGGCTGCAGCCGCGCCTCCAGCAGGCCCAACCTGAAGCGCTCGTCGACCAAGAGGTCACGGATGTCCACGCTGACCTGAAGGTTCTCGCCAATGCTGCCGATGTTGCTGACCTCTCCAGTCACGAGGACCGAGGCGCTGTCGCGACGTCCACGGATGGCCTCGATAACCACGCGGTTGTTGTGCACGTGCAGACGCGCCGTGGCCGGCGTCACCTGAAGTGGAAAGCCCACGAAGCACAGGCGCCCATCATAGATGTCGATGTCGGCCTGGAAGTCGAGGGGCTTCTTCTCGGGAATCACGAGGCGGCAGGCGATGTCCGCTACACCCTCAATCTGGAACTGGTCATAGATGCGCCTGACCTCGATACTCAGGGCCGAGACCAGATTGCCATCCAGCTTCATCCCGCGCTGTGCAAACAGTACCTCGACACGGCTGCCGTCACGGGCCACGCTGCCCGCTAGGTCAAAACTGCCAAAGGGAATGCCCGATGCACGACCGGACAGATCAAAGGCGTCAGGGTTGGCGCGACTGGGAAGCAGCGACAGATCGTTGACAAAGAAGTCATACCAGTCGCGCGGCCCTCCAGCGACGTCAGCGGGCAGGTCTTCGGGGGGACGCAGGACCGAGTCAGCCCGGACGCGAACCTGGGCGTTACGCAGAATGAACTGGGGCAGACGCGGGAAACCAGAGTCTTCGCCGCCGCCGGGTTTGAAGAGGTCGGCGTCGAGCCAGCGCCCGCCCTGGGTATTGAAGTAGAGCGACGCCGGCTTGGGCACTTCAACGCGGGTAATTGGCAGACCCGGCAGCCGCTTGAAATCGTAGCGTAGAACCAGCTCCGGCAGCTCGACGAGAGCATAATCGAATCGGGTACCGGGGGGCGAGAGCGGCAGGCGGCGCTTGACCACGATGTTGCGATAGGTCACCGTGCCCATGAGCGAAAGGCCGGGTCCAGTCACTTCCGTCAATGGCTGGTCCCATGCGACGGTCGCCAGTTCGGTGTTAAAGACCTCCCCAACGGCCTGCTCCAGCAGCCAGTTGCCCGTGCTGCGATTGGCCAGCACGTTGACGGCCACCATGGGCGCGAGGAAGAACAGCAGGAAGAAGAGCAGCACCAGCCGGAAAAACCCGCGCCGGATTATGCGAGAAAAAACGCCGAGCACGAAGAAGCGGACGGCGGACAAGGGACTGGATCGCGGCGTCGCTGAAGCCATGTTGGCGAGAGCTGCCCCTCGGCGTAGTGGGTGCGGCGAGTTGAGGCTGATGGCCCCCTGCGAGGTCACAGCCCTTCGGGGCGCGGCCGCAGCCCTCTAAAACCGGATGTTGATGCTTCCCCCGAAGTAGAAACCGTCCACCAGGTCCTTGTTGAACCCCGTGTAGTAGATGCCCTCGATGACAAAGAAAATCGGGGCGATGCGGTACTTGTCCAGGTTGTACACCAGGCGCCCATGCGTGGTCTGGCCCTGGAAATACGAACGATTGGTCAGGTAGCGGTGCTGATAAGTTGTTGTAGTCGTGATCGAAAAGTAATCGCCGAAGATCGTGAACTGCGGGCTGTCCACAAAGACCGTGACGCTACTTTCGATGCGCGTGCCCTCATCGTCGAGACGCTGGAACACGTTGACCGTGAACAGCAAGTTGACACCGCCGGCCTGCAGCACCGAAGGAAAGTAGCTGAGACTTAGCTGCGCCTCATGGATGGAACTGGGGAAGCGATCGTCAGGGAACTCTTTGGGTGCCTTCTTGCCAAAGCCCTGGTTGGGTTTGCCCAGAGATCCGTCGGATCCGGCAAAGTCGTACCATGTATAACCCAGCGAAATGATCGTGCCTTCGATTTCGAACTGGTAGCGGAAGCGGTAATCGGTTTCCGTGGGGCGCAGGTTCGAGCGATTGAAGTTGTACATCGTCCAAACGCTGGCCTCGAAACCATAGATGTTTACATAACCGTCGGCGTAAGCCAGGAGGTCTTCATTAAAGAGCTGGTAGCCGCGCCAGTAGTAGTCACTGGTGTAGCCTGCGCTGGCACCGAATGAAAACAACTCGTTGCCCAGCAACGTGGTCTTGTCCTTGTACTTGCTGCCAGACGCGCGCTCGACGAGGTCCTGAATCGAACGCACACGCGGGAAGTAATCAATGTTCTCAGCGCAAAGGGCAGAGCAAAAAAGACTTAGGGAGATAAAGCAGAGAGCGAAATTGGTCCATCGAAACATACAAGGCCCGTCTGGGGTTGCCTCTGTGGGGTGCGAAGCAAGGAGTGTAACGCCCCATGGCGCCAAACGTTAGCGAAATCAGTGGCGACCCCTTCAGCCAAACCTTGACGTAACCGATGTGATTGGGTGCTATGGACCATTGCGTAAAGGGCATGGCGGGGCCGTTGGGCGCCCGCGAGGGAGACAATGGCCACTCAAGACATCGTGGACCAGCGCCTGGAGCTCATTGAGCAGCGCCTCGGGGAAACCGAGCGCGCCCAGCGCAGAATCGACTGGTCAGTCTGGAGCGTGCGCCTGGCCGCGGTCAGCACCTTTGCGCTGCTGATGCTGGCCATTGTACTCGTTCCTTACACCGGACTTACGCCCGCAATCGTGGGCGGCAACGCCCTGCTCATCGGCTGCTTTGCGGCCATGTATCTGTTCTATTTGCAGCGATTTCGCCCGGCGTTTCTACAGGAAAGTCGCAAGCAGATCTTGTTTGGGGCTTCCCTGCTGATTTGCGTTGCGGGAGCGCAGTTGGCCCGAAACTTCGAGCTGGGTGTGCTTCGCTTTGAGTGGTTCGTACCGCTCATGTTGTTTGGGATCGTCTATGCCGTGGTGTTCGACCAGCGCTTTGCCCTGGATGCCACACTGTTCGCCGCCATCGCCGTGACGCTGGTCGCGCTCAGGGCTGAACGATTTGAGCCTTTGCCGGTGCTGGTCCTGCTGGTGGGCTCGCTCACGGCCGTCCTATTCACGAATAACCTGCGCTCACGTTACAAGCTGGCCATGGTAGGGCTGGCGGGCGGTGCCGCGCAGGGCGCCCTCATTGCCGCCCTGTTTCTGGCAGGAGCCTGGCACGCCTCTGACTGGATCGAGCTGGCTTCATGGATCGGCGTGTCGCTCGCGCGCGGTGTGGTGCTGGGCGTGTTGGCGACCTTCGTGCTGCCGGTGCTGGAACGCCTGTTCAATATCACGACGGACTTGCGCCTGATTGAGCTGCTGGAACGTGAACACCCGCTGCTGCAGATGATGCAGGAGCGGGCGCCCGGCACCTACCAGCACACGCGCAATGTCGCGAACTTCACCAAGCGCGCCGTGGAGGCCATCGGCGGCAACGGCCTGCTGGCGGAAGTCGGTGTCATGTTCCACGATCTGGGCAAGATGGTGCGGCCGGAGTATTTCACGGAGAACGAGCCCGAATCCAAGCTTCTCCACGACCGGCTGAGCCCCATGATGAGCGCGATGATCATCATCAGCCACGTGTCCGACGGCATTCTGATTGCACGCAAGCACAAGCTGCCTTCTGCCATCGAAGACTTCATCACCGGCCATCACGGCACCAGCACGGTGAAGTACTTCTATTACAAGGCCAAGCAGCAGGCCAAGGACGGCGAGACCATACTGGAGTCGCAGTTCCGCTATCCCGGCCCCAAACCGCAAACCAAGGAAGCAGCCATCAGCGCGATAGCCGACCACGTGGAAGCCACGGCCCGCAGCCGCTTCGCAGGCGGCCTGCAGCACCCCGACGATCTGCGCAACATGGTTCGCGAGACAATCACGGCCAAGCTGCTCGATGGCCAGTTCGACGAGTGCGACATCACGCGCCAGGAACTGGCCAAGGTCGAGGACTCTCTCGTCAAGAGCCTGGCCGCCATGTACCACCACCGCGTGAAGTACCTCGAAGACCCAGACGCCAAGCGGCGCGCGGAGGCCGTGGCGATGCGCGAGAAGTACCGCCAGGAACAGGCCCAGCGCCGAGAGAAGATTCTTACCCAGTAGGCTAAGGCGGACAACCGCCGTTGCTTCTGTAACATCTCACGCCAGAAAGCAGGGACTCAAAGTCCCTGCCGCCTGTTGAAAGCATGGCGTCAATGAGAAGCGCGGGCCAGGGGAGGAGAAACCTCAGCCGGCGGGTTGCGACGCATTTCAGGAACCACGCGGGCCAGGATGTTGGCGACTTCGCGGATCTCGGCTTCGGAGTTGTCGTAACCCAGCGAAAACCGCAGCGTGCCGCCGCCCTGCTCGTCCGTCAGGCCCAGCGCGGTGAGCACATGGCTGGGTTTGGTGCGCTCCCACATGCAGGCTGAACCCGCGCTGGCCAGCACCCCCAGCGTATCCAGCTTTCGCAGCAGATGACCGCCGTAAACGCCGTCAAAGCGGATGCTCGCGGTGTTGGGCGTACAGTGCTTGACATCGCCGTTCACGTGGCTGCCCGGGACCTTCTCAAGCACCAGCGAGATCAGCAGATCGCGAAGGCGCCGCAGTTCAGCGCCGTACTTCTGGCGCTTGCCTTCGGCGTACTCGAGAGCCTTGGCCAGTGCGCCAATCTGCGGAACAGCCACGGTGCCCGCACGATAATTATGCTCGTGTGTCCCGCCCAGCATGAAGGGCGTAAACGGGGTGCCCTGCTGCAGGTAAAGTACCCCCACGCCCTTGGGCCCGTAGAATTTGTGAGCCGAAAGCGAAAGGGCATGGACACCCAGGGCCTGCACGTCCACCGGTAACTTGCCTACGGCCTGCACCGCATCAGTATGAACGCAAATGCCTCGGGCGCGAGCCAGCCTGGAGATCTCGCTGATCGGCTGAATCGTTCCGATCTCGTTGTTGGCCAGCATGACCGAAACAAGGATCGTCGTGGGGCGCAATGCCTTCTGTACGTCTTCAAAGCGCACGCAGCCCACTTCATTGACCGGCAGGACCGTAAGCTCAAACCCGTGCTTGGTGAGGAACTCGCAGGGTGCCAGGACCGCGCGGTGTTCAATCGCACTGGTAATCAGGTGGTTGCCGCGCCCCGCCTGCTGCATGGCATAGGCGATGCCCTCTACGGCGGTGTTATCGCTTTCCGTGCCTCCGGAGGTAAAGACGATCTCGGAGGGAAGCTTGGCGTTGAGCGCCCTGGCCACGCGCTTGCGGCATTCGTCAAGGAAACTACCGGCCTTCACGCCAATGGAGTGCCCGCTGGAGGAATTGCCGTCGTACTCGCGGGTACAGCGCACCAGCTCAGCAAGTACCTCGTCGGCGACGGGAGTCGTAGCGTTCTGATCTAGGTTGATCATGGGTTCTCGCGTACCACCTCGTGCGCCCGGGGCCGTGAGCCGGCAGAGCCGACGCGCGAGAGTTCCTGTTTACTGGACCATGCCCGCACGCCCGAGTTGCTCGGCCACTTTCTTCTGTGAGCGCGCCTGGCGGATGGCCACGTCGGGGTCGATGACGCCTTTGCGAGCGAGGTCGATGAGCGACTTGTCCATGGCCACCATGCCGTGCTGGGCGCCTGTTTCCAGCGCCTGATAGACCAGCGCAGGCTGACCCAGTCGAATGGAGTTGGCCACGGCTGTGGTCACCATGAGCAACTCGGCCACCATCACGCGCTTGTCGCCGGCGCGCGTTGGCAGCAGGCGCTGGGCAATGACGGCGCGAAGCACCATGGACAACTGCATGCGGATGTACTCCTGCTCCGTACTGGGGAACATCGCGCAGATGCGGTCAATGGTGTTCACGGTATCGATGGCGTGCAGCGTCGAAAGCACCAAGTGGCCCGTTTCCGCCGCCGTCAACGCCGTGCGCAGGGACTCGATGTCGCGCATTTCACCCACCATGATGACGTTGGGGTCTTCACGCAGGGCAAAGTGCAGCGCCTCGGCAAAACTGTTCGTGTCGCTGTAAAGCTCACGCTGGTTCACCAGCGAGCGCTTGTGGCGGTGGACGTACTCGATGGGGTCTTCAATTGTGATGATGTTGTAATTGAAGTTCTCGTTAATCTGGTCGATGATCGTGGCCAGGGTCGTGGACTTGCCACAGCCCGTCGGACCCACACAGAGAATCAACCCGTCCTTGAGCGTGTGCAGCTTGCCCGCGGCCTGCGGCAGACCCAGCTGATGGAAATTCATGACCTGGTTGGGGATGCGGCGGAACACCACGGTAATCGCGCCGCGCTGCACATAAGCGCTCACGCGGAAGCGGTTCTTGCCATCGGGCGTCGTGTGCGTGCAGTCCAGGGCGCGGTGTTCGTAGAACCGCTCCATTTCACGGTCCGTCAAAATCTGGCGCAAGCCCGCCTCGGTGTCGTCGGGCGTCAGCAATTTGGCCTCGACCGGAACGAGCTTGCCGTTGATGCGCAGCACGGGCGGAGCGCCCGCCGTGAGGTGAAGGTCCGATGCGCCTTCTGACTCGGCAATCTCCAGAAGCTGGTTGAGCAGCGAAGCGCCATAGAACGCTTCGCCTCCCCCGGCGTCGGCCTGCACGGCCTGATTGAACTTGCGCTGAACGTTCTGCTGGATGACCATGGTGTTCTGGCCCATGGGCGGCGCCTGAAACGCCGGGCTCGAACCCTCCTCGGCCTCAATGGCGGGAGCATCGAGCTCCGGAGCGGGAGCGGGGGCCTGGCGGCCGCTGGGCTGACGAAGCATCGGATTCGTAGGCTGGGTAGGACGGCGTTGGCCTGCCATGGCGGCTCCCTTTATCGTAACGCGTTCGTTGTAATCAATTTGAGTCTAATGCGAAAGGCGAACCGCCACAATGGGATAAGGAAGGCGAAGACACAGCCTGTTCTGCTGTCCAGAACGGCAGCCAGCCCCTTTGCCTTTTACTTCCGGACCTCGACCTCGTACTGGTGTCACCCTATGGCTTGTGTCTGCCCTTACCTGTTTGACCGCATTGCCCTCTCCAAGCCCTGGGCGGGCCGACGTCTGCCCGAACTCTTCCCCGCGATCGCCGCAGACTTTCCACCGGGCACTGGCGAATCCATCGAACTGGCAGACCTGCCCGGCGCTTCCCCTCAAGTTCGCAGCGGGGCCGCGCGCGGCAAGACCCTGCACCAGCTTCTGGCAGAGCAGCGTCCGGCCATTCTCGGACCTCAGGGCGGCAGCCTGCAGGATTTTCCCTTGGCGCTGAAGTTCATCGACACCGCGCAGCCGCTTTCCATTCAGGTGCATCCACAGGACACATTTGGCGCAGCCGGCCGCCTGGCATCAAGGGGCAAGACCGAGGGCTGGCTGATTCTCGATGCCGCGCCGGGCGCGACGATCTATCAGGGCCTGAAGCCGGGACTGAGGCGGGAGCACTTTGAGCGGGCCCTCAAAGCGGGGATGCCGCAAGAAACGATGAACGCGCGTGAGGTCCAGCGGGGCGACTGGCTGCTCAATCCTGCCGGAATGGTCCACGCCCTGGGCGGCGGGCTGACGCTGCTGGAGATCCAGCAGAACTGCGGGATCACGCTGCGGTTCTTTGACTGGCCCGAGTTGGGCCGCCAGGCGCGAGAATTGCAGGTTGAACAAGCGTTCCAGGCTTGCGACTTCACCTTGATGCCCGCCGAAGCGGTGCGCGCCTCCCACGATGAGGGCCTGCAAACCCTGCAAGCGCCCCAGCTCGCGCGGTTCTGCGGAGAACAGGACTCCTGCGACGGAGATGCGCGCTGCATCGGTTCGCCCTTTGGCGTGCAATCGCTGCGTTTGTCCAAGGCGGCCCGTCACGTGAAGGACTGGCCGGGATTTACCATCTTCACCTGCATCGAGGGCGGCTGTGAACTGATCGTGCATGGCGCCGGCGAAATTCACACCAACGAATTGCGGCCCGCGGATACCCTGCTGGTTCCAGCCCTGTTCAATGACTTCGAGGTCTACCCGCGCCAGAGCGTGTGGCTGGTCGAGTCGTATTCGACTTGAGCCACAGGACGGTTGCCTTTGCCTTGCCGGCCCGGCACGTTGTACCCTGCTGTTTTGCCACCCGTGCGGAGCCCGCCATGCTGCACCATGTCCTGCTGCCGAGCACACGATCCGTCACCTATAGCGCAGCCGCTGAGCGCCTCCAGAAGCTCGTGGCCGCCCGCGCCAGCGGAGGCGACAAGGAGGCCATTGACGCCAAGATCTGGGATCTTTTTGGCGAAGACTGGGCCGTAATGTTCACGGACCTGAGCGGGTTCTCGCGCGGCGTCACGAAGTTCGGTATCACCCACTTCCTGCAGGTCATCTACGAGAGCTTGCGCATCTTCACGCCGCACATCGAAGAGCACGAGGGCGTACTGTTGAAGGTCGAAGGTGACAGCATGATGGTTCTCTTTCGCAAGCCTGCCAGCGCCCTGAATTGCGCAATGGCCATGCAGCGCACGGCGCGCGAGTACAACAAGACGCGCGTTCCCGAGGAGCAGGTTCTGCTGTGCGTGGGCCTGGGCTACGGTCGGATGCTTCGCATCGGCGAGCAGGACGTTTATGGCGCCGAAGTCAACGGCGCGAGCAAGCTGGGCGAAGACGCGGCTTCGGCGTGGGAAATTCTGGTTACGGAGGGGTTCAGGAAGGCGCCGGGGGTGGCGGAGGCGGCGAAATTTGCCGAACTGAAGAAGGCGCCCGCAGGCGTGAGCAGCGCGAGCAAGGTGGTCTGGGAGTAGCTTGAGAAGCGCCTGCGCAACATTGCCAAGCCACGCCTTTGGGCGCCTATGAACGGCAGGGAGTGGCGTCTGGGGTTGGGTGCCGCGGGCAGCCGGGCGCTCAAGCTCATCAATTCGATTACCCAATCGACAAGCAACGTCCGCCATTCGACAATCGATTCCTTGAAGTATGAATTTTCGGGAGCCATGCATGCTTTTGACGCGAGAAGAGATGGCCTTTGACTTCAAAGGAGCGAAGTTCGACCGCGAGAGGGACCGTGACCTCCTGGCCTGGATTGCGAGCCAGTTTCTTTATGGCGAGTTCACCGGCATCCAGATCGGCCACTGGATTCTGCAGGCCCCGGACATGGACAGCGCCAAGTTCCTCGCGCGCCAGTGCATCGAGGAGTTGCAGCACGTCGATGCGTTCAAGGAGTTCTTCCGCTGGCTGGGCGCGCGGCCGGTAAAGGTTCATCGTGTCGTGAAACTGCTCAGCGCCGAGAGCTCGACATGGGAGGAACACTGTGCGCTGGAAATGGCACAGGGAGAGGGCTTCGTGGCCATGATTTTCTATGCGCTGCTGGCCACGCTCGACGACGAAAAGATGGTCAAGCGCCTGGACTTCGCCGCCCGCCAGGAAGAAGGGCACATCGAGTTCGGCGAGGACCAGACCAAGAAGCTGCTTGAGCGCGACCCCAGGTGGCGCAAGCGCCTGCTGGGCCTGCACCTGCTTTCGCTCTGGGCCATCAAGCGCTTCGAGAAGTGGATCGCCCGGCGCGTGGACATGAACCACCCCGTGATGAGGCAGTTGCCCCAATACCTCGACAAGATCATCGCTGTCACTGAACTTCGTCTGACGCGCCTGGGCGTGCTGCACAAGCCCCTGAGCCAGATGGGCGGCCTCGAGAAGTTCGGCGCCATTTGCCGTTCGCTGGCCTGGAAGTTCGGGCGCAAGCTGGCCTTCTGGAACTGGTTCCGGCGCAAACCGCGACTCACCGACGTCTACATGAACGACCCCTATATGGCCGATGTCATGGCTCTGAAATCCGTGAAGGAAGGTATTCCACTGGCAGCCTGAAGCTACCCGAAGATCGGCTGGGCGAAGGCCAGGCGCTTCTTCATCACTTCGATGGCCTGCGGGTTGTTGTCGCACAGAATGAAACTGCGCCCCAGTCTGGCAGCTGCCTCCCCCGTTGTTCCGCTTCCTGCAAAGAAATCCAGCACGGTGTCACCCGGATTGCTGTGAACGCGCACGATGCGCTCCAGAATCGGCAGGGGTTTTTGGGTCGGGTAGCCGGTCTTCTCTTTGCCCGTGGGACTTACAATCGTCTGCCACCAGACATCCGTCGGGGTCTTGCCGCGCTTGGCCTTTTCGGCCCCCACGAGCGACGGAGCCATGTAGGGAATGCGGTCCATGGCGTCGTAGTTAAAGGTGTAGCGCGCGGGATTTTTGGCGTACCACAGAATGTTGTCATGTTTGGCCGGCCAGCGTGAGCGCGATCGAGCGCCATAGTCATAGGCCCAGATGATTTCATTGATAAAACACTCGCGCCCGAAGATGCGGTCCAGCTCCACCTTGCAGTAGTGCACTTCGCGATAGTTGATGTGGAAGAACAGCGACCCATTGGGATGCAGCACCCGATAGGCCTCTTCCAATCGGGCCCGAATGAAATCCGAGAAGTTCTCGAAGCGGTCGCTGAAAGACTGTTCGCCCATCTTCTGGGTGCGGTAGCCGTGGCCCTTGAAGCCGCGGCGGTCAGGGTTGGCGTCGTCTCGCACGGTTTTGAGCCGGGAGCGCGCCTGCACACGGCCTGTGTTGAACGGCGGATCAATGTAGATCAGCGCCACAGAACCGCCCTGAAGTGACCGGAGCAGTTCCAGATTGTCGGCCTTTATGATGCGATTCTCAGCCATGCTGCGGCGCCGCCCTAAACGCCGTGACCGCACTGCTGCCATTTGTGTCACTTTACGCCGCATGGATTGAAATATACGGAGACAATAAAGAATAGTTAAATCGCACTGAGTTCACACCGCCAGCCGGATCACGCTGTTTGACTTGATGATCGCAAACACCTCGCCCTCCGGCTTCAGACCCAACTCCTCCACGGCGGCGTGGGTCACGTGTGCCAGAAGCCTCAGCTCACCCAGCTTCAGGCGGACCAGGCTGTCTGTTCCTGCGGCGCCAAGGCTATCCACCAGGCAGCGAACGACATTGCGCGCCGAGAGGCCCTCGGGACGCTGCCGGCACAGGATGATTTCGTCGGCGTGAACACCCACGCTCACGGTCTGCCCTGCGGCAGCGGTACTCAGGGGCATGGCCAGTTGCTGTTGCCCGGGCAGCACAAGCCAAGTAATGCCGTGCTCGGGCTCGTGGCGGGCGACTTCGAGGCGCAGGATGTTGTCGAGACCACCCAGCCGGCCCGGCCGCGCCAGAATCTGCAGGGGCGGGCCTTGGGCCGCGACGCGGCCATTCTCGAGGAGGATGCAGTCGTCGGCCAGGGCGGCCATTTCGCTCTCCTGGTGTGAGACGAGCAGCATCGGCACCTGCAGGGTTCGCTTGACTTCCATCAAGAGAGCCAGCACCTCGCGCGCGAGGCGCGAATCAAGGGCACTCATCGGCTCATCGAGCAGCAGCAGTTGAGGCTGGGAAAGCAGGGCCCGACCCAGGGCAACGCGCTGCTTCTCGCCTCCGGAGAGTTCCTGCACCCGCCGCTCGAGCAGCGGCGCCAGGCGCAGGACTTCGAGGACGCGCTTACCACCCAGCGAATCGAGCCCGAGGCAGCGAGGGGAGAAAGCCAGATTGCCGCGCACGCTGAGGTGGGGAAAGAGCAAGGCATCCTGCGTGACGTAGCCCACCTCACGGCGGTGGGGCGGCACCACCGTGCCTCCCGGGGTGCGGCAGACGGTCCGCGTCATGATGCTGATGTGGGCGTGCTGCGGGTGCACGAACCCGGAGATCGCATTGAGAATGGTGCTCTTGCCTGAGCCGGAGGGACCAAAGATGCCAAGCACCGGCCCCGCGCTTGACGCCCTGACGTCCAGCGCAAAGCGCCCGAAATCGTGACGAATCTGGAGATCGACGATGGACATGATTCCCCCAACTGCGGGGGCTTGGGCCTTCAGGTGCGACGCCGCGGGCCTTCTTCCCGCTAAGCCACTTGGGTCCTTTGGCGCCTCATGAAGGCAAAGGCCGCCAGAAGCGATAACAGGGAAATCACGACACTCACGAGCACCAGTCTCAAGGCCGCGGCCTCGCCATCCACGGCATTCAGGGCGCTGTAGACGGCGATGGGAATCGTGCGAGTTTCACCCTCAATATCTCCGGCCAGAATGATGGTGGCACCGAATTCACCCAGGGAGCGGGCGAACGATAACACGCTGCCGCCCACGATGCCCGGCAGGGCCAGGGGCAGCGTTACCCGCGCGAAAGTGCCCAGGCGGCCGCGGCCCAGTGTGCGCGAGACCTGCTCGAGTCGGCGATCGACACCCAGAATGGAAAGGCGGATGCTTTCCACCATCAGAGGAAAACCCACGACCGACGCTGCGATCACGCAGGCCGCCGTGGTGAACGCGATGCGCCCCCCGAAAAGCACGTCATAGGCCGAGCCCACCGGCCCCCGAACTCCGAAAACCTTGAGGAGCAGGTAGCCGGTGACCACGGGCGGCAGCACCAGGGGCAGCATGATCACGCCCTGCACGAGGGCTCGAAGGGGCGAGTTCCAGCGTGCGAGCAACCAGCCCAGCAGCACGCCGGGCACGAGTGATAGGGCCACGCTCAAGGCCCCCACCCGCAGGGTCAACCAGACGATCTCAAGTTCGGCGGGTGTCATCAGGGTGCGTCCCCCGCGAGAAAGCCTCGTTTGCGCAGGCGATCCTGCCCTGCAGAACTGAGTATGTGCTCCAGCAGCCGGCGCGCGCCTTCCAGGCCTCGGCCTCCCCTGCAAAGGGCGGCGGGGTATTCGATAGGGGAGTGGCTGCCCAGGGCAAACGTGAACAACTCGCGCACAGCCGAGTCAGCCTTGGCATCGCTGGCGTAGACAAACCCGGCCTCGCACTCGGCGGCCGCGACAGCGCGCAGCACGGCGCGAACATCCTTCTGGCCGACAAACCTGTCTTTGATGTGATCGAACACCCCTGCATGCTTGAGGGCCTCGCGCGCGTACTGTCCGGCGGGAACGTTCTCGTCAGCAATAGCGAGCCTGAGGAAGCCGCCCTTGCGCAAGTCCCGGGGGCTCCTGGCGTCCGCCACGCCTTCCCTGGGCGCAATGCAAACAAGGCGGTTGCGGGCGACCACGACCGAGGGCCCTTCCAGGGCGTTGGCCTTCTGCAGCCTGGCCGTCCAGTCTGCACTGGCGGCGATGAAGAGGTCGCAGGGCGCCCCATCAAGCACCTGGCGGGCCAGATCGCTGGTGGCGCCGAAACTCGCTTTCACGCGGTAGGGACCGCTTCGCTCGAAGTCTTCCTTCCAGTCCGAGACAACGTCGATGAGGCTCGCCGCGGCAAACACCCGAACTTCCAACACGGGACCGGAGGCGGGATCGGGCGCGGGCGTTTCAGAACTGCCCGCACCCTGACCACCGCAGCCCCAAATGCAGAGAAACGCAAGCAGCGCGACTGAAATCCCTCTCAAGGTTCTCTCCCTGCCGCCCGAGCAGACGGCGCCTACAGGTCTGCAAGCCTCATTGAGCTTGCGCGAATTCAGCGCGGCCCGCTAGGGAAACTCTCAAGGGCCCTTGCTATCCTCTGCGCCCCATGCGCGTAAGCCAGCTTACTGATTTCTTCGACCGTCTGTACCCTTTCGCCCTCGCGGAAGAGTGGGACAACGTGGGGCTTATCGCGGGCAACCCCCGCGCTGAAGTGGCGGGCGTGCTTTTCGCTCTGGATCTTCTGCCTGAAGTGCTGGACGAAGCCCTCGAGGAGGGCTGCAACGTCATTGTAACGCACCATCCGCCCATCTTCCGCCCGATCAAGCGTATCCGTACGACCGAGGCCCAGGGCGAATTGCTGGCCCGCCTGTTCAAGCACGAAATGAGCTGCGTGGCGCTGCATACCAACCTCGACAGCGCCGAGGGCGGGCTCAACGATACGCTCTGCGAGCTTCTGGGCCTCGCCAAGGTCCGCCCCCTTGTGGATTCCGGGCGCGACCGCCTCTACAAACTGGTGACCTTCGTGCCCGCCGAGAGTCTGGCCAAGGTCCGCCAAGCCATGTGGCAAGCCGGCGCCGGGGCCATCACCGATTACGTGGACTGCAGTTTCATTTCCCAGGGCGTTGGCACCTTTCGCGGGCTCGAGGGCAAGACCAACCCCACCATCGGTAAGCCGGGACGCCTGGAGGAGGCCTCTGAAATGCGCCTCGAAGTCATCCTGCGCCGCGAGATTTCTGGGCGCGTGATTGAGGCCATGAAGCAGGCGCACCCCTACGAAGAGGTCGCTTACGACCTCTATCCGCTGCACAACAAAGAGCCACGCACGGGGCTGGCCCGCATCGGCAGCTTGAAGAAGGCCCAGAGTCTGGCGGAGTTCAGCCGCCGCGTTCAGGACGCGGGGATCTTCGTGACTCGCGTGCTGGGCGATGCCGACAAGTCCTTGCGCAAGGTGGCGCTTTGCAGCGGAGCCGGCAGCGATTTCGTAGGCGACGCCAGCAGCGCAGGCGCCGATGTCTATCTTACGGCCGAGCTGAAGCACCATCACGGTGCGATGGCGCGACACGCAGACATGGCATTGATTGAGGCGGAACATTTTTCACTCGAGCGCCACCACTGGCCCAAGCTGGCCAGGCTGGTGGAGCGCGAGTTCAAGGGCATGAAGACGAGAGTATCCAAGCGTGAATCCCTACACTGGTGGTCTGCCTAAGGGCGGTCCCAAAGCAAGCGCCACGTTCGTGCGCGAAGACGAATTGCAGAAAGAGAAAGCCCAGCGGCCCTTTCCACCGCAGGCCCGCAAGTTCTACTGGTTCATTTACACGCCGACTTTGCTCATCGTGGCCGGTCTGCCTCTGCTGCTTGAACTACTCGGAGTCCATGTCGCCATCGGGCCCTGGCTTGGCCTGCTGATCACCATTCCGGTCACAGTCGTTGCCATGTTTGCCGTTGGCTTTCTGCGCGAAGGCATGATCGGCAATATTGCCTATGCCATGGTCACGCTCTTTTCCATGACCCTGGCCTACTCCCTCGAGTTTCCGCCGGACCAGACGGATCAGGCCATCCTCTGGCGCGCGGCAGCGCCGGTTATCGCATTCATCGTCACGTTCTTTCTTTGGAAGGATCTCAAGCGCAATCTGCGCGAGTGGCACTACCGCGTGGCCGCGGGCGAAAGCTGGCAGGACATTCTCGCCCAGATGCAACAGGCCAACGTGATCCAGAAGGCCGGAGGCAAACCTGCCCTGACAGAAGACGGCGAGGTAGTCGACGCCGAGGATCTGATGCCGCGCCCCGGCTTCCGGCAGAAACCGCAGAAGAAGAAGGGCGAGGGCAAGCGCAAGAAACCCAAACTGCGGTAGGGATCAATGGGCCCAGCGGCCCTTGCCCGCCTGACGCGCCTTCTGTTCCAGCGCGCTGAATTGTCTGGCGTAGCGGGTGTTCGGAGCCACGGCCATGGCCTTGGCGTGGCCCTCCATCAGCAACAATTCGTTGATCATCTCGCCGCCGGGAAGATGGACATAGGCCAGAGTGCGGCCGTAGCGGTCAACGCGTTCCTTGTCAAAGGTCAGGCGAACCTGGGCGTTTGGCTTGAGCTGCTCATGCAGCCACAGGGCCTGAAGCCATCCGGCGCTGGAGGAATCAAAGTGTTCCTGACTCACTTCGTCGCAGTCAACGCCAATGAGCCTGACACGCTCCTCGCCGCTTTCGCCGGCAACAATCAGCGTGTCCCCGTCCACCACCCGCAGGGCTCGCACAAAGCCCCGGCGCAGTTCCGCCGGAGCCGGCAAGTCCAGTCGCGGTCTTGCCGCGCTTACCTGTCCGCCCGCAACATTGGCGGGAGCGCCGGAGTAAATGCCGTCTGAGCGAAGGCGAAAAGGAAAATGGCCCTGGACGAGCAGCCAGCCGACGGCCGCAGCAGCCATGCACAACAGCAGCCCCGCCGCCAGTCGCGTGTTGATCTCTCCCCGGGTGGGTCTTGGAGTCATCGCAGAAGTGTACACGGCCTGGCGACAGTCTCCCGCTGATTCGTACAACATCGCCATGAAAGAGCTGGACCGTCACGCTTCGCGCCCTATTCACGCCCTTTCGCTGGGACTGCTGGACTACCTGCTGGTGGTCCCCGGCATGATGTTCGGAAGCTATCTGATGCCGGTCACTCTGTCCCTGGTGGGGCTGTACTTGGGCTGGAAGTTCACTTTGGTGGGCCTGGCGGCCTGCCTCGCCACACTGGCCATCACCGATCCCCTCAAGCATTGGGCGGCGCGGCCGCGCCCACAGCCCCTGGAGGCGCCTCGCAGAATTCCCCTGCGGGGCCTGGTCAAGAATCCCTCATTTCCCTCTGGAGACAGTGCCCAGGCCGCCATGATCACGATGATGCTGTGGCTGAATGCGCCCATGGAAGGCTGGCCGCGGCATGTGCTGCTTCTGATCGCGCCGGCCTGCATGTTCGCGCGAGTCTATTTCGGTGCTCACTGGGTGGGCGATACGCTGGCAGGGGCTGCCATTGGCGCGGCCGTATGGTTTGTGTTTCAAGGTTTGTTCGGCGACTTTCTGGCAGCCTGAGCGGCCTGCGCTCAGTTGTCCGCCCCTGCAAAGATACTATAAGGGGCGCCCTGATCGCCCGCTTCGGGCACTCCTTGGAGCTTGCAGATGGCAGAGCGCTTTTTGTTCACCAGTGAATCCGTGGGCGAGGGCCACCCCGACAAGATTTGCGACCAGGTGTCCGACGCGGTTCTCGACGCGATTTTGGCCAAGGACCCCCGGGCCCGCGTGGCTTGCGAAACGGCCACTACCACCGGCCTGATCATCGTCATCGGCGAGATCACCACCACGGCCAAGGAAGTGCTGGCCAACATCGGCGACATCGCCCGTGAGGCGGCCCGCGAGATTGGCTACACCAAGGCCGAGTACGGCCTCGATGCCGAGTCCTGCGGCGTCATGGTGGCTGTCCATGGTCAGTCGCCAGACATTGCCATGGGTGTCGATGAGAAGGCGGGCCACGAACAGGGCGCAGGCGACCAGGGGATGATGTTTGGCTATGCATGCGACGAAACGCCGGAGTTGATGCCCGCTGCCATTTCCTTCGCCCACCGACTGACGGCCCGCCAAGCCAAGCTGCGCAAGGAAGGCACCCTCAAGTGGCTGCGCCCCGACTGCAAGAGCCAGGTGACGGTGGAGTACGAAGGCGGAAAGATTGCCCGGGTTCACACTCTGGTGCTCTCCACCCAGCATGACCCCGGCATCTCCCAGGCGCAGATCAAGGAACAGGTCATCGAGCAGATCATCAAACCCGTGATCCCCGCCAACCTGCTGGACAAGAACACCGTCTACCACGTCAACCCCACGGGCAGCTTCGTCATTGGCGGCCCCCACGGAGACTCGGGACTGACCGGTCGCAAGATCATCGTGGATACCTACGGCGGTGCGGCCCCCCACGGCGGCGGCGCGTTCAGCGGCAAAGACCCCAGCAAGGTGGACCGCAGCGCGGCTTACTTCGCGCGCTACGCGGCCAAGAACGTGGTGAAGGCGGGTCTGGCCTCGCGCTGCCAGATTCAGGTCGCTTACGCCATTGGCGTGGCTGAACCCGTGAGCATCAATGTTGAAACGTTCGGTACGGGAAAGGTCCCGGACGCCAAGATCGCGGAGTTGCTGCGCAAGCACGTAAGCTTCAAGCCCAAGGCCATCATCGAGCGTTTGAACCTGCTGCGCCCCATCTACCGGGCAACGGCGAAGAATGGGCACTTTGGTCACGAATCCTTCCCTTGGGAAAGAACCGACTTGGCCGACAAGTTGAAGTAGGCGCGGACACGGGAGAAGGCAAGGGACAGGTTTCAGGGAAGTGTCACGCCGTTGAAAGGCCGCCATCACGGCATCTCGGGGCGAAAGGCACTTTTTTTGCAAAACTTGCTGGAATAAATGTTTGCCGCGTCTATCATTCGCGCGCACTACGGGTTGGGTCATTTACAACTAACAAAACTCGCGTACTAACGAGGGGGAATCCATGGCTGACGCACCGGCTGCTGTAGAACAAAAGACGCTCGAATCGCTCGGCGTGTCCAAAGACCTTCAGGACAACGCCAAGCTCATGTGGATTGTTTCTGGCGTGGCTTCAATCTGGGGCCCGATTATTTTCGGATATGTGCTCAAGAAGGAAGGCCAGGAAACCAACGCTTGGTATCAGGATCAGGTCAAGAAGTGCTGGATGCTGTCGATTGCTAGTTTCTTGGGAATGTGCTGCTTCTATCTGCCTTGGTTCTTCACCGTGTACCTCGGCTTCCTCGGCTTCTCGCAGATCGGCGCGGGCAAGGATCCGCACGTGATGCTGATTTCCAAGGACGGCTTCAAGCCCGCCGGCGCCTAAGCATCATTGAATTCATCGAAGTGGGCCGGTTCGCCGGCCCACTTTTGTTTTGTCGTCCCCATGCGCCTGACCGTTGATCTTTCCGTGAACGACTTCGATCGCGACCTCTTCGCCGAGCGCAAGCTCGTGTTTGAGCAACGCGAGGGCGAGGGGTTGGTCCATGTCGTCCTGAAGCTGCTGGCCTTTGCCCTCTACTTTGACCCACGCCTTGTCGTCGAACCAAGCTTCGAAGACGAATACAAGCCGGACCTTCTTATCCGCGCCGATGATTACCGCCCCGAACTCTGGGTTGAGTGCGGCCAGGTCACCGTGCGCAAGCTCGACAAGATCACTTTCCGCTACTACACGAGCCGCTTTGCCGTCGTCAAACAGCAACGGCGCGAGATCGACGACCTGCTCGAACGCTGCCAAGGCGAAGTGCGCCGGCTCGACGCCCTGGAACTGGTCGCGTTCGATCCGAATTTCTGTCTCCGCCTGGCCGACATGCTCAGCGGGCGCAATGATGTTGTTGTGGTGATTGCGGGCACCTCCATTCAAGTGGTCATCGGCGGAGTGACCGAAACCTCGACGTTGCATCGCATTCACGCCAGGGCCTGACCTTGCAGAAATTCAAGGTCTGAGCCTCTCTCGCCCGCCCCAGCTTCAGGCTAAACTGCCTTGATGCTCCGAAGTCTTTCAGCGGTGGCAGCCCTGTTGCTCTTAGGCCTCTGCATCCAAGCCCAGGATTTGCCGCCGTCGTTTCCCAAGGCACCCGTGGGCTTTGATGACGGGAAAGCCGCGCTCGTTGAATCCCTGTCTGACAGCCGCCTTGACCCGTCGGACCTCGTTGAGCGGTTGTTCGAAGATGCATCGATAGATGAAGTCTGCGCATTCGTTCTGACTCACCTGCTCAGTGATGAAATCCAAGCGCTGGACACGCTCCTTGATTGCAAGGGCAACCTGGCGAAAGCTGAAGACCTTGCGGCCCTGCGCAAACTGCTGGAAGGTCGCAAGCTCCGCGCCCAGAGCGTCGTCACGGCCCTGGGCAAGATGCTCGACAAGCGGGACCTGACTCCAAGCCAGACCGCCGCCTGGCTCTACGTCCGCAACTTCAACGCGCGCTTCATTGCCAGCGCCTTGGACCGCCAAAGCAACGGGTCACGGGATCTTCTCGCCGATCTGGCGGCCCTGAGCGCCAAGAACAAGGGTGCAGACGAGCTGTTTCAGCGGGCCTTCTGGGAATTCGACCTGCGAGATTCTACGCGCATGGCCGGCGGGCACTATGACCTGGCGCAGCTTGTCGAATCCCTGCTCGAACTCGGTGTCGATTCCGGCGTGTGGGCCAAGGCACAGAATCTTGGCCAAGCCAAGGACCTTAGTGCAGAGCAGCGAACTTTGATTGCGTGGGGTGACGCGGTTCTGCTGGCCGCCAAGCTCGATGGCCGCACCAGCGAGCGGGACCTCGTGGAAGCCGCCCTGGATCACTTCCGCCGCCTGGCCCGCCAGGGGCAGGGCAGCGAGACTGTGCTGGCCGCCGCGGTCCGCCGCGCCAGCCTCTCAACGCGCTGGCTTCGCACAGGTGGGGCGGGAGTCGTCGGCGTTTACGAGGGGCCCTGGGGTGGGGCCTCGCCCCCCACGCAGAGCGCCCTTGAACTGGGTTCCGCCACGGGCGACGAGTTCGCGCAGGGCCTCAATGAAGCCATCAAAGCGCACTTCGGGCGCGGCGGGCGGCGCATGAGAATGGTTCTGTACGATGACGGTAGTGCCCGCGCCATGCTGAGCCTGGAGACGCCGCTCGTGTATGCGGCCGACACACCCCTGGGGCGGGGCCAGAGCAACTGGGTACTGTTTGAAGGTCGCGCCAGCGCGCAAGGCAAGTCGGCCTTGCTGAGCCTGGTGTTTGCGGGTAACAACCGCCCCACGGTAACTGAGTTTGAGCTGACGGGATTGGCCCTGACATCCAATAGCGTGTTTCTGGCGGCCACCGTCGAACGCGCCGGGGCCAAGCCCGAAGAGCTGCTGCTGCGGCGCGTGGGGCGCAACTGCCCGGCTCGCTGAGCGCTAGCCCATGGAGCTTTCGAAGAATCTCACGATTCGCTGCCAGAGGTCTCGTTCAGCCGCTTCGCGGTATTCTCGATTACCCGTCTCGTTGTCGAAGAACGCGTGACCCACACCGGGATAGGTGTAGGTCTGATCTTCCCGTTGGCTGTCGCTCAGCACCCGCTCCAAAGCGCGCACATCCTCCAGGGGCACTTCGGCGTCCAGTTCGCCGAACACCGCCATAATGGGCATGCTTGCCCTGGACGCAGCATCCAAGGGCTCCGGCACTTCCGACCCTGTTCCAAGGGGCAGATGCACGTAGGGGCAAACGACGGCGCAGGCGTCGGCTTCACAATCCGATGCCAGAAGGGCCAGTGTACCTCCAACCCATGCACCGATGACCCCCACCCGAGCCAGGCCCTCCTCGCGCTTGAGTTTGCGCGCTGCTTGCCTGACTTTTGCCGCAGCATCGAGTATTTCAGCCGAACTCATGTCCACCAGCTGTCTGGGTGATCTAGAAAGCTCCAGAACCTCGCAGGCATATCCGCCGGCCGCAAAATAGCGGGCACTGTGCAGCGCTGCGGCGTCGGCCATGAGCCGCTTGGGCACTAGCACTACAGCGGCCTTGGCCGGCAATTGGGAAGGTTGGACCCTCATGGCCACTCCCTTTGTGGAGGTACGGCGTAGGGACTCACGATCAGTCTATGCGAGGTCCTTGCTGGAAGCCATGGTCGGGCGCGCGGGCCAGAGGCTTCTCCTTTTTGCTTGCCGCTGGGTCATGCCTGTAACATCATCCACTGCGTATCTTTCGAAGTAGGCATTTTGAAACGTGTTGCGCCGGCCGCAAGGATTGCACCGGTGCCTAACCAGGGGCGGCAACATAGATTCTGCCGCCTGAAGTGCAGTCGCAGGCACTTACTCCGCGCGGCGCCTTAGCGCCAGCCGGTGGACCATCGGGTTCCATTCATGCTCAACCTCAAATACGGACAACAGGCGGTTTCGCGGGGCTTCATCACGCCGCAGCGCCTGCAGCAGGTACTCGCCAAGCAGCGCCAGCTCGCCGACCAGGGCAAGAAGGTAAGCGTGCGCATGATCCTGGAAAAGTCGAAGCTCCTCACGCCGGATCAACTCGACCAGCTTGACCGCGACTTGAACATCAAGGTCGTAAAGAAAAAGACGAGCACGATCCAGAAAGCGGCGGTGCAGCAACGTCAGCAGGCCCGGCCCGTGCAGTCCATCAGCGCCGAAAATTTCATGGGCGATGAGGCGCTGCCAGACGTTTCCGGCACCAAGGACGCCAATCCCGACGCCACGATTTACAGCCCGCCTCCGCCAGACATGCAGGAGCGCATCCGGCAGGAGCGTGAGAAGGCCAAGGCTGCCGTCCGCCAGAAGAATGATGCCCTCGCGGGTCCCGCCTCGCGTCAGGCGCCTCAGGCAAGGCCCCAGCCCGCGCCCACACGCCAGCCTGAGCCCCAGTTTGCCGAGCCGATGATGGAGCCGGAGATGGAGCCCGAGCCCTTCGCCGACGCGGCGCCGGAACTCGAGCGCATGGATTCATCGCCCAAGCTGGAATCCCTGGCGGCCGAGTATCAGGGTATTCAGGCCCCCGAGGCCGAGGCCCTTCCGACGCTGGAGGCAGGCGGCTTTGACCAGTTCGGAGAGGCCCCTGCGCAGCAGGGCTTTGGCGAAATCGCCCCCCAGGCAGAGGGCATGGACCAGGGCGACCACATGTTCTCCGGCACATCCGCCCTTGGCGCGGAACCCGAGCCAGGCGCCAACTGGGGTGAAGAGCCGGCTGCACCCAGCTTTGATGACGGCGGTGCAGCTCCGCTTGACGCGACCATGTACAGCCCGCCTCCGCCCCAGTACCAACAGGCGGAGCCCGAAGTGCAGCCCCAAGCCGAGGGTTTCGACAGCTTTGGCGAAGACGCCGCTCCGGCAGCGGCGGGCTTTGGCGATGAACCCCAGGGCGGAGATCTCGGCGCCACGCTTTACAGCCCACCCCCGGCGGGATTCAGCCCCGGACGCGCCGCGCCGGAAATGGCACCGGAGCCCGAAGCCGAGCCGGCGATGGCCGAGCCCTTCGCGGAATCGGAAGAGCCCTTCGCTCAGGCGCCCGAACCCGAAGCCGCGCCTGAACCCGTCGCCCCGCCGGCTCCGCCCGCGCGCAAAGTTCCGCCCGGCAAAAAGATTGCCGAGGATTTCGCCGACGCCGGCAGCCCTCCGGCACGCGAGCTTGATGACGTTCCCACCGTCAAGCCCAAGGGCGAACCCGTGCACCCGCTGCGGCGCGGCGTTTCCAGCGAGATCAACGCGCTTGAGGCCGCCAAACCCGCGAAGGGCACCACCTCCAGGCGTGAAGCACCCGTGGCCGCCAAGGCCCAGGCGCCAGAGCCCGCCCTGGACCTGCCGTCTGATGAAGAACCCGCCGCGCCCGTCAAGCCCGCCAAAAGCAAGGCGCCCGAAGCTGCAAAATCCGCCAAGGTAGCCCCGGCCAAGGCAGCTCCAGCGGCCGAAGAACCCAAGAAGAAGGGCAAGAGCCGTACGCTGCTGATTTTCATGCTGCTCCTGCTGATCGTTGTAGCCGCGCTCGTGGTGCCGGTCGTTCCCGAGGCCCAGAATGCGGTGCCTCAATTGCGCGAACTGAGAAACCACGAGCAGGGCCATGTGCTGTATGACAAGGTCGAGCAGTGGGCCAATTGGCTGCGCGGCCAGATGGGCCTTCCGCCCTGGAAGACGGGCAAGGGCAGCGTGAAACCCGGTATCACAGAGAACCCCGAGGGCGCAACGCCCGAAGGCACGACGCCCGAAGGTACGACGCCCGGGGACAAGACGCCCGGGGACGCCGGCGAAAAGCCCGCCGACGCCAAGCCTGACGCGGAAGGTCAGTGGAAAGCACTGTACAAACCCGGCGCATTCTGGATCACGCGGATGAACATGGGCATGGAGATGTGGACCAAGACCGAGGTGATCTCCGTGGAGGGCACCAAGGCCAGAATCCGCACCTCGTCCAAGATGAAGGCAGAAGACGACTTTGCCAACCCCATGGAGTCTGACGTGGAGTTCATAGCGCCCGCCGCCACCGCCGACCCAGATCCAAAGTGGAAGGAGATTGCCAAGGGAGACGAAACCATCAACGGCGTGGAATGCACCTGGCACGAGGGCGAGTACGACGGAGCGCGCAGCAAGACCTGGACGGCAAAGAAGACGGGCCTGGCAATGAAGATTGAAACAGCCCAGGGCACCATGGAAATCATTGAGTTCAAGGAAGGTCAGTAGTTTCAGGCCCGCGCGCGGGGCTGACCCGATCAAGCCAATGTTCAAGGCCGGGCCCCAGGGCTCGGCCTTGCCTTTTGGGCTGGGACGCCCTTTGATGCTGGCATGACCCTCATGCCCACATTCGAGGCACTCAAAGCCCGGCTGGAGCCCGCCGGCCAGACCCATCTGCTGGGTTTCTGGCCCCGGCTCAACGAGGAGCAGCGCTTTGCCCTCGCGGCCCAGATTTCAGCTCTTGACCTGTCAAGCCTTTTCGAGATGAAGCAGGCCATTGAAATGCTGCACTCGCAAAAGCCGCGTGAACTCTCGCCCGCGCCCGTCGTAGAGCTGGCCGAGCGCCGCTTTCCATACCTGCTGGGCGATGATGCCGAAAAGGCGAGGGGCGCGGGCGCCGAGGCCCTGCGCCTTGGAAAGGTGGCCTGCCTGCTGGTCGCGGGCGGACAAGGCACGCGCCTGGGCTTCCCCGGCCCCAAGGGCTGCTATCCCCTCCTGCCGCTGAGCCGCATGACGCTGTTCGAGATCTTCGCGCGCAAGCTGAAGCGCGTGGGCACAAAGCACGGCAAAACACCCCCGCTCTATGTGATGGTCTCGCGGCAGAACGAAGGCTTGACACGGGAGTTCTTTGCCGAACACCGCTACTTTGGACTCGACGAACGCGGCGTGCACTTCTTTGCCCAGGGCGAACTGCCCTCGCTCGATGCCGACGGCAAGCTGGTGCTTGAGTCGCCGCACGCGCTGTTTCTGGGACCGGACGGCCACGGCGGAGTGCTCCAGGCGCTGACGCAGAGCGGCGGCCTGGCGCAGCTTCAGCGCGACGGCATCTCCACCCTCAGCTACTTCCAGGTGGACAACGCCCAGGTGCCGGTGGCGGACGAGGCATTTCTCGGCTTGCACTTGACGCGTCAAGCTGACGTCTCTCTGAAGGTCGTGCGCAAACTCGATGAAACCGAGCGCGTGGGCGTGTTCTGCCTTGACCGCGGCATACCCCAGATCGTGGAGTACAGTGAGTTCTCCGAGGCCCAGTCGAAACTGCGCGATGAGCGCGGCCTGGTTTACTGGGCGGGCTCCATCGCTGTGCATGCGTTTTCCGTGGCGTTCCTGGAGCGCCTGGCCGCTTCATCGACGCGCCTGCCCCTGCACGCCGCCCACAAGAAGGTGCCTGTGCTCGACGCCCGGGGCGAACTTGTCACCCCCCACGCGCCCAACGTGTATCGCTTTGAGCGCTTCATCTTTGACACGCTGCCCCTGGCGCGCCACGTCGTCGCCCTTGAAGTGCCGCGCGAGGAACAGTTCTTGCCGCTGAAGAACCCTGACGGCCCCTTTGGGCCCGAAGGCGTGCGCCAGGCGCTCGACCATTACTGGCGCCAGGCCCTGGCCGCGGGCGCTACGGCCGTCACGCACGATCGCCCGCCGCAGCTCGAAGTAGACCCGCTGCTGGCCGAGAACGCTCGCGAACTGGCCGAAGTGCTGGCTTCGCGCAGGCTCAGTGCTCAGGACCTCGACAGGCCGCTGCGCCTGACCTGAAATCCTGTTGCAGGGGCCCCTGCCCTGTTATCCTGCGCCGCTTGTCCTCGCGGGTGAAGCCTTGGCAAAGACGCAACCGAAGGAAGTCACGGATGTCCCCCGGCTAAAAAAGCGCGACCCCTGGATGCACAAGGGCGATGCCGGGCGGGTGTTCTGTGTGGCCGGTTCGGCAGGCATGGTCGGTGCGGCCGTTCTCTGTTCACGCGCGGCATTGCGCAGCGGCGCCGGCCTCGTGCGGGTGGGCATGCCCTGGCGCCTGGCGGCCGTGCTGGCGGGGCGCGACCCCAACATCATGACCGCCGCCCTGCCGGAGACGGAAGAGGGCACGATCAGCGCCATGGCGCCCGCCAAGATCCTCGAAGCGGTAAGGGGCTACGACGTGCTCTTGATCGGCCCCGGGCTCTCGACCAATCCGCAGACCGTGCAGGCCATTCGCACCCTGCTGCCTCAGGTGGAGCAGAAGCTGGTCATAGACGCCGACGCCATCACCGCCATTGCCAAGGACCCCGGCGAAGTCCTGCTCAAGCTCAAGAAGTCCGCCGACAAACCCGTCCTCACACCTCACCCCGGCGAGATGCAGCGCCTGCTTGGCGCCGCCACCCAGGGACCCGCGGACCTTCAGCGCGACGAAGCCGCGCGCAAGAGCGTGGCCGGCAGCTTTGCCCAGAAATTTGGGGTGGTAGCCGTACTCAAAGGCCATCGCACGGTGGTCAGTGATGGTGAGCGGATATACGTGAACACCACGGGCAATCCCGGCATGGCCAAGGCGGGCACGGGCGATGTGCTGGCGGGCGTGATAGCCGCCATGCGTGCCCAAGGCTTTGGCGCCTGGGAAGCCGCCGTGCTGGGGGTCTACCTTCATGGCCTGGCGGGAGATTTGACGCGCGACCGCATGGGCGAAATTGGCATGATTGCCAGCGACATGATCGAGGGCCTGCCCGAAGCCACGCGCCGCCATCAGGCGGCGTCAGAGAGCACGGGGCAATCGGGTCGCAGGGCGGCAATCAAGGCGCAGGCATAACGGGACAAGGCGATGGCAAAGGCGGAGACCGGCACCAACTGGCGGGAGATGGAAGATACCTGGCTGATCGGCACCTATGAGAAACTGCCGATAACGGTGGTGCGCGGCGAGGGCGTCTACATCTGGGATGACGCGGGCAACAAGTACCTCGACATGTACGGCGGGCATGCCGTGGCAAGCGTCGGCCACTGCCACCCCGAGGTGGTAAAGGCCATCAGCGAACAGGCCGGCAAACTGATCTTCTATTCCAACGTCGCCTACAACGACACCCGCGCCGACGCCGGGCGCATCGTTTGCCAGCAGGCCTACCCCCACTCGCGCGGAGTTTTTTTCTGCAACAGCGGCACGGAGGCCAACGAAACCGCCCTCAAGATTGCGCGCCGCGCCACAGGCCGATCGAGGGTGATTGCCACCACCACGGGATTCCACGGGCGCACCATCGGCAGCCTCTCGGTCACGGGCAGTGAAAAGCTGCGCAGCACCTTTCCGGACAACCTCGACAAGCTGACCGAGTTCGTGCCATTTGGCGACTACGACCTGCTCGAGCGCGCGATGTCGCAGGATGTCGCGGCCGTGATCATCGAGCCCGTCCAGAGCACAGGCGGCGTGCGCGTGGCTTCCCGCCGCTACTACGACCAGGTGCGCGAACTCTGCTCCGGCAGCGGCGCGGCCCTGATCTTCGACGAAGTGCAGACGGCCTTTGGGCGCACCGGCGCCATGATGGCGGGCCTGCACTGGGGTGTTGAGCCCGACATTTGCACCACGGCCAAGGCCGTGGCCGGCGGCGTTCCCTGCGGCGTAGTCATCCTGAGCGAGGCCATCCGCGGCGCCCCCGCCCCCGGAGAACACGGCAGCACCTTCGGCGGCGGCCCCCTGGCCATGGCCGCTTTGCGGGCCACGCTGAACATCATTGCCCGCGACAAACTCCATGAGCGTGCGCGCGAACTGGAGCAGGAATTGCGCGACCGCCTCGGAGGCATCTCCATCGTGCGCGCCGTCAAGGGCAAGGGCCTGTTGCTGGGCATTGACCTCGATCGTGAAGCCAAACCGGTCATCGAGGCCCTGCTCAAGCGCGGCGTCATCGTCGGCGCCAGCGGGCCGAAGGACCAGATCCGCCTGCTGCCGCCGCTCACCATCACCAGCGAGCACGTGCGGGAACTGGCCCGCGCCCTGACCGAAGTCGCCAAGGCCAAGTGATCATGTCCAGACGGCATTCACAGGAGCAGAAACCCGACGGCGACATCCACCCGCTGATGCAGCTGGTCTTCATCGACGCGCCCCACCCGCCGCAACCCTTTGAAGTCGAGATGCGGCTCAAGGCCGCCGGCCTCGAGCCCGCCCCGGCGGACGCCTTTGAGGCCAAGGGTCTGATCTGGAGTGCCGCCTGGAAATTGGGCAAGCGCGAGGTGCCCGTGCGCGTGTTTGCCGCCGACCGCGACCCCCAGTTCGCTCCTTGCCGCACCACCGAGGTGTTCTGGGGCGGTCGCAATGAACTGGAGCGAGCGGAGAAGTCCCGCTGGGTCATCGGGGTCGAGAGCATCCAGGCCGAGGCGGCTTGCGACTTCCTGCACCTGTTGCTGCGCGCGGCAGATGCTGCCGGTGGCGATGAGGCCTGCGCCGTCGCCGACGATCTCTCGACACGCGTGCGCAGCGCCACGGTCCTGCGCGAACTGGCCCGTTGTCCCGTGGCACCGGGCCCCAACGAGCTTTATGCCATTCACTTCATCGGGAACGACGACGGCTCGTGCTGGGCGCACACCCACGGGCTGCGCGCCTACGGCGCGCCTGATCTCGAGATGTTCGGCCTGCAAGACGGCCATGCCGGGCCGGGACACGGCATCATCAGCGCCGTGGCGGCCCGCCTGATCGAGGAAGACATTCCCGTGGAAGGCGCTGAGTTGGCATTCGGCGAAGACCTCGTGGCCCAGCTGCGCCCCATCATGGAAGCGCTGCGGCCCTTTCCTGCCTCTCTGGGCGGCGGGACCGGAGATCACGACGATTCCCATGGTGGCTGGCGACTCGCCATCCTGGACGCCGGCGCGCCTTGGCCCCCGAAAAAAGCCCCCAATCTGGATTCCCTTGCTCCGGCCGGCCTGCTTAACAAGATGCAGGACCACGCCATAGTGTGGTTCAGCAACCGCGAGTCACTCCGCCAGGCCGCCTTGGCCAAGCTGCGCTTTCCGGAAGCCGCTCTGGCCCATGCCTCGGCCAACCCGCTACACCGCAAATTGCTTGTAAAGCTGACCATTCCGGCCGACCAAGCCCGCGGCGACTACTCCAGCTCTCTGCTGAGCGGGCAAACGCCGCCCAAGGCCAACAACGAGCACATGTGGTTCGAGGTCAAGGGATTTGCCCAGGGCCTGATCGAGGGCCAGTTGCTCAATCGTCCCAACTACGCCACGTACCTCAAGGAAGGCCAGCGCTGCAAGGTCAGCGCCGAACGCGTCTCGGGCTTTGACCTTTGGATCGAGTCCGGCCGCTTCGGACCCGAGACCGTCATGGGCGCCGGCCAACCGCGCCTGCGCACCGACTGGACTGATTTCCACAAACGATCATGACCGCCCGCCTGGCCAGCTATTGGGAGATCGGCGCACCACTGCAACAGCCCGCGCGTGACCTGCCGCGCCAGACGGACCTGCTTATAGTCGGGGCCGGATTCCTCGGCTGCTGGTTAGCCTACTGGATCTCGAGGCTCAAGCCGGCCTGGGCACAGCGGACGCTGGTGATCGAGCGCGACCTGATCGGCTATGGTGCCAGCACCCGCAACGCGGGTTTCCTTACCGGCGGCCATGTTTCCGAAATGCTGGCCGACGAAGCGGAGTGCGGCTTTGACGCCCTCTTCGCCCAATTCCTCAGACGGCGTGCAGGGTTGGCCCTGGTGCTGGCCGAGTTCCCCGACCTACCTACGGACCCCTGCGGCAGCGCCGACTACGACGAAGTCACAGAGGCCAAACGCACATTGGCCCGCCGCGTCAATGCCGCGCTTGCTGCCCGCGGTGAGGCGCCGGCCTTTGAGACCAAGCGCGCCCGCTTTGGCGGAACGGAGCGGGAAGTCTTTTTCAGTGCCTCGGATCGCGGCGTCAACCCCATGCAGTTGCTGACGCGGCTGCGGGCCTCCGCCCGGGCCGCCGGCGTGAAGTTCGCCTTTGGCGTGCGCGCTCAGGCCGTCTCCGGCGGCCGGGCAACCCTGGCGCTGCCCGACCGGGCTGAACCGCAAGAACTGGCCTACGATCGTGCCTGGATTTGCGTTAACGCCTTCGACTCTGAATTGGTAAGCCGCTCGCCCATTGTGCCGGGCCGAGGGCAGGTGCTGGTGAGTTCGCCGGTGAAGGCCGCGACTTCGCATCACCTGGGTTTTCTGCACGACGGCTACGACTACTTCAAGTTCGTCGATGGCCGGCTGCTGGTGGGCGGCGGCCGCCACCGCTTCAGGGCCCGCGAACAGACCACGGAATTGACCCCCACGGATGAGGTGCGTCAATACCTGCTTGGCCTGGCCCGCACCATTGTGGGCCATGACCGCTTCAGCATTGACCATGCCTGGGCGGGTATCATGGGGTTTCCCCAAGGTCGCCACATTTCAACCTGCCACCGTACCGACTTGGACGAAGTAACCGCCACGTTGAACGCCTGCGGCGGCATGGGTGTCGCGCTGACGCCGCTGGTGGCGCGGGATGAGGCTCTGCGCCTGCCCTGATCTCAAATGCAAACGGGGCGGGCAAAGCCCGCCCCGCTGGTTTGGATCAAGCTCAATCCAGTGTAAGGATCTTCAACTGGTTGCGATGGGCCGCGTTGGGCGCGGCCACGCTTCCCGTCATGCCCGGCAGCAGGATAGTGGGAGGCGGCGGCGTACCACCGCCGGCAAAGGCCACGGTCCCGCCCGGCGCACCCTGCATGAAGTAGTACTCGTAGCTGTCGCAAGTCACTTCATGAACCACCACGACTACGTCGTCGCCCTTGATGACGGCATCATAGCCGAACCAGGCAGCGCTGGTAATGGTGTAGCCCGCCGGCATGCCGGGATAGGGCGGAGTGGAGCCTGCCACCGCGGTCGCCTGCGTCACGCGGTACAGCGCGGGTGAAGGCCCGCCCAGCACGAAGTTGTCCCAGTGCACGTTGTGCACTTCATTGCCCCAGGCCGTCGGCGCGATGTAGAGCAGGTCTACGCGCTTTTGCCCGCCCTGCATGCGCGCATGGATGGAGGGCATGTTTGCACCGGGGCTGGGAATGAAGGCCGCGGTAGAGAAGCTCACGCCGCCGTTGCTGCTGTAGCGCACGTGAATACCGTCGGACTTCTCATAGGTGTAGAAGATCTCCATCGTGGGCCCGCTGCCGAGCACGCTGACGTGCGGGTCGCACGGTACGACGTTGTCTTCACGGTCCAGTTCGACGTCTGTGAAGTTGCTCTGCCCGGAGCGGCGCACGGCGCAGCGGAACTTGCTGCTGCTGATGACGGTCCAACCTGTGCTGGGCGTGATCGAGGTATAGCCGTATCCGACCGCCAGATCGCCACCGTTGCTGTAGGCCATATGCATCAGCAGCGGGGTAACGTCGCGCCCCACGTTGTGCACCGTGACGGGCGCGGCGAAGCTATAGCCCGTCGGAGTATTGTTGGCGTCAAAAGCGGTCGGGGTCGCCTCGACCAGCACCAGTTGGCTTGTGGGGTTGTTGATGGACCCGCTGGATTGCCAGTAGAGACAGCCCAGCTTGTAGTCGGCGGCGATGGCCGCCTGCACCAGGCGCTGGCCGAAGAAGCTGCCGTTCGTCACCACCTGCTGGATGGGGAAAGTGGCGCCGCGGTCGAGGCTGATATCCATACGGACATTGCCGTCGCCCGTGTAGGCCACGGACAACACGTTGCCTTGTGCCGCAATTTCCTGGTCGCGCCAGAAGCCCGTGTCGCCGGAACTGCATGTGGCGTTGCCGCCGGTTACCGTGCCCGTGGCCGAGTCGTGCTGCAGCCACTGGCGGCGACGGTTCGTGTAGGTCTGCTGCGTGGGATCGCCATCGTAAGCCGCCACACTCACGCGGTCGCCGGACACGGCCAGTGAGGGAAGGCCGAATTGCCACGAATCGCTCGAATAAATCGTCTGGCTGGCCATGCCGGGCCGGGCGCTCGATGCACCGCCGCCCACAAGGTTAATGGCGCTGGGATTGCCGATGCGGATGCGAACGCCGATGTCAATCGTCGTGTTGTTGCGGGGCACCTGCACCACCAGCACCTGATCGGCGGAGATGTTGCCGCGCACCGTCACCCGGGCAAAGCCATCGCCCGTGACATCCAGCCAGTCGCCCCGGTTGCTCATGCCGGCGCCCTCGAGCACCATGCCCTCGGCTGCGATGGTCTCCACGCCGGCCTGGGGGGTGAGCCCGTTCGAGGCTGCATGAGCCAGGGAAAGCCGGGTAGCGCCGATGTTGCCGCCGCCGCGCGCGACCACGGTGAACGAAAAGTCCGTGTTGGCGGGCGTCTCGAGCTCGTAGACGCGCTGCAGGCCGCTGACATTCAGGCGGCCCAGGTTGACCGACGACGAGAGGGTGTCCACCGTGGCCGGCTGAAGTTCTGCCATGCCGGCGGCCAGGGTGACATCCGTGTTGTTGAACTGGACCGTGCCCGGACCCAGCGGCAAGGGCGCAGGCAGTTCAACAAAGGGACAGCCGGAAAGTAGCAGGGGGGTAAACAGCAGGGGCAGCCAACGCAGTCTGCGCATGGTACCTCCAGGGAAAGATGGTCCCGCAAATAGGACTGCCAGGTCTGGAGCAATTGTCATGCCGTGTGTCGGGAAGCCCGACAATTGTGGGTTCTGCATGCAGAAAAGGCAATCAAGTAACCAAGCGCCGGACACGGGGTTGCCAGTTCTGGACCGCTGAAGCGGGGCCGATTCCGGACAAGGGCCGTACGCCTCTGGGCGTTCTGGGCCCTTGCCCCTGCACGCGAGGTCTTACTCACCCCGCGGGCTCAAAACGGCAGCAAACGAGTCACGACATGCCAGAGGAAGTGCGGCCACGGCAAGCGCTGCCGCAGGCTCTTCGTCCACAGCTTCAGCAGCGCCTTGCCCTGGGGCAGGCGATGCCCGCACTCGCAATCGTCCGCCGGCAGCACCAACTTGGCGGACTCAAAGCGCTTGTAGGCGGCCCTTCCCGGCCTCAATCCATGAAACCAACCACTTGCCAGCCACCATCCGACCCAGTAGGCGCTACTCCCACAAAAATCTCCTCCGTCTTGACCACGTCGGTCGTGGAGCGGCCAACCGTCATTACACAGAACCAAGCCCCGCTCATTTTCTGGGTATGCTGACGAAGCGCCTCAGCCCGTTCACTGGATATACCGACACCGAACCACTCCAGCAAAGCTGACTTGTCCACATTCCCTGGACAACACTTAAGTTCCAGAAGCGACAGGACCACGCCCCCTTTTTTGGCGCGTGCGTTCAGCTCCGTCGCGAACGCGTCGGTTTCTGCGAATGTCTGCAACAGCTTTCGCCCGTCATGAAGAAACGGCGTCCCAAGCAAGCCCGGAGTTGAGTCACCTTCGCCAGCTGCCAACGCCAAAAAACGGTTGCACGCAAGCACCACACCTGCGTTGTATCTCATGGCACTCGGCGTGAAGCGCGGCATTTGATTTTTCGGTGGTGACGCGCTGGGCCTTGCCCCAACGGTGCCAGATTCCGACGGACCACCGGTTGCGACACCCTTACGATCACGATTGAGGTTCGTGGAAAGAGTATCCCCGCGATGCCCACCGCACGCGGCTACAATCAGGAAACCGACGACCATGCCGTACATCGCCGTCCCCCGCCGCAGATGCCGCATCACACCCGAATCTAACGTGCCAAATTTGCACGCCATTCGTTTCCCTCTTTCGTCAACATACCTGCGTAATAGTACTCTTGGCCAAGTCTCACATAAAGATATATAAAATCGGGGTGAAATGAGCCGCGCACGCTTCCAGGGAACTGCGCCAAATCTGCTACGAATCTCAACGGTATTCCTAAATCACGCATTCCGCGTGCTGACAAGCCGTCCTTGACCTTTTCTTTTGTTTGCAGCACACTGATTGACGAAGTAGCGGATTGCGGTATACCCGTACAGGTTCCCCACGCCTCAACCAACCCAACTCTCGGTGCTGACAGCACAATCAGATAAACGCCGTCCCTGCCCGGGTCCATCGACGCGCTTTCGAGTAACACCTCCCCGTCAAATGTCTCAACAGAAAAGATAAGCGGCCCTCCCGGACAATTCGCAATCAAAGCGAACCCGTCCTCGTCCGTTTGAGAGCGCGCCGCTACATATCTGCTCTTGGTCTGGCGGGCTTTGGCCATGCTCCCGCTCGCAGCCCGCACTATCACGCCCTTCCGCGGAACATACTCCCCAGCAGCCCCGCATCCACCCTCGGTGACGCGAACCTTCGCCGAGGAGGTTAGGTCGGTCGGCAGCTGAATCACGCCGTCACTTGAGATAGCAGAGGCAGGAAACCAATACTCTGCGCGGTGACCGGTTACCATAACTCCATCGAACAACTCAGTGACATGCAGTGTAAATCGCTCGCCACCGGTCACACTTTTGGTGCGAGTTCGCACAGCCGCAGGGGTCGCACACACAGAATACTCGTAACGCCGACCCGAATCGTCAATAAGCAGCGTGGCCGACTGCGCCGGGCCGAGTCTGATAACGATGTTGCCGCTGACCGGTATCGTGTCGACAACACCGATCGAATCATTCGTCTGTGCAGTCGCTCGATAAGGGATGCCTTCCGGCAACGAAATCACAAAAGCGCCATCCACCCCTGAAACACATCGGACTACCGGTCTTGCACATGCTTTCGTCGCTCGCAGCGCTATCTCGCAGTCTCCAACCGGCAGGTCATCTCGCCCAAGTACGACACCAGTGCGGACCACCAGAGGCTGAACCGCCAGAACTCCCTCGGCATCTGACGTCAACGTGACCTTGTCATATGTGGCTGTGGCAAGTAGGTGGCCGGAGTCATTCAGCAGGCCAAACCAAGATTTCGGGCTAACCGGAAACAGGTAACTGGGCAAGGCAATACGTGTAGCAGACACCTTCCTGCCCACTAAAGCGAACGTGACGCCATCGTCACTTAGAGCTGGCGCGGAGAACACCGGCACGGTTCCGGCAGTAGCAACTACATCGAGCTCAACCATCCCGCCCGCCGGAAACACCGGCACCGTAATTGTGTCCCCAGCTCCTGGCGCGGTGACGGGAATGCTTAGCATCGGAAAGCAGGTCAACGTTAGTTCCACGCGCGAATGTGGCACGACGCCGTCCAATAACGCTTGCCCGTCCACTATCGCCTGCGACATAGCCCGGACATCCTGCCGACCTGAGACCCGCAATACCGCACTTCCATTCATTTGAGAATTGGTGAGCACTCGAACAGAGGCGCCCTTTCCAAGTATAATGGTGACCATCGTCGAGCCAGGCGACAGTGTTGCCAGTCCAACCGCAGCGCCTTCTCCTCCGCTGATCGCCTCCGCAATTTGGCTCTGAGATCGCACGGGAAACCCAAAGTGACCGTTCGCATCGGACTGGGTTACTACGGTTCGCAAATCCCTATCAACGCCGGCGTTGAGCGGATCGCGCTCGGAAATCCGAATCTCGATCCTGGCTTGGCCCACCGGGACACCATCGGATCCAACCACCAACCCCGTCCCCTCCAACTGCAAGAGCGGCACCCTAATCAACTCCAGGTCAAGGGGTAGCCTTACGTCCCTTGTGTAGTAGGAATCGGCGCCGACCCTTAACACCGTCTCCGTTCGCGGAACTGTCAACACGACTTCGCCGCTCTGGTCGGTAGCACCAATGGACTCGCCAATGGAGCAAGTTGCCCCCGTGACAGGCCGAGAAGTTTGGTACGAAACCACGGCGACCCGCACCGTTCTTTCTGAACTCGGGGGCGGCGTTTCACCGTCCGATTCGCTGACGTCAGTCTTCTTTGCTTCGCGCCCGGAATGTGCGTTGGGTTCGTCGCCGCGTTTCTTTTCAACGGGAACTTCATCGGGGTCGGCCTTAGGGTTGCACGGATTGCGCTGGCAGCCACATGAGTCTGAAACTCGATACTTTGCTTGCTCGCTTGCGCAGCCGACAAAGGGCAACGCAACGCACGTAGCAGCGACCAGCGCAATCAGAAACAATGCAGCAAACGGGCGTGTTATGGTTTTTTTCATGATTCAATACCCCAAAATATCGCCCGATGTGCTCTTCCGCCCCAGTCTTAGCTGTTTGGTTGGTCAAGTTCCCAGTCTGGCGGGTCAATGTTGTCATCGCCGCACGCACACGAGGTCGACGTCCGAATCTCCATCTCCCAATCGGAGCCAGTTCCACACAAATTGTGGAAAGCGGTGCCCAAGCCACAAATTTCGCAACTCATTTGATGACAGTTCGCTGCTGGCGTTTCACCGCACTCAAACGTCACGTAGTCGCACGCGCCTACAAAATCGTCGCTGAAGGTATCATCTTCCCAGAGTTCGAGTCTCGCGATCCAATACTGCTCGCAACACTCCATTGTCACGCAAACGGTAGCACTAAAGTTGAAACAGTACGTGGCGGTGTCGTTCCAAACTGTGTCGCCGTGCATAGCGGGAGCATCCGTGAACTGCTCGTTCGCAATTGAAGTCCCATTGCTTCCGACTGCGCCGCCTTGCGCATGGACGAGCTGGCTTGAAGGCGTCAGCACTGTCCATAGTACCAACGCCGTCCCAAACACAAGGAAGGTTGCCCATCTAATCGACCTCATGGAAGGCTCCTATCACTGAATCCGTGGACTTTGAGGCACCTCGACAGCTGTCGGTCCGTAACGACAACTGTCGGCCGGACGGCGAGCAAAACCCGCCGCAAACAAACAAAAAGCGATCAACACTCCATTGCGAACAATCGCCCAAAGCGCTGATTGTCCGTCAATAAATGATACACCAGTACATCCACACCAATGGTCCCGAAGGTAGGGTCTGGCCAAGGCAAGACCCAATGTATAGACCGACAAGAGTAGCGCGGCTAACTCCAGCACGAAGGCGCGCCGCCTTCGTGCCGACACGAGTGCAAGGCCAAAGAGAATTTCAAAGCTTCCCAACGTAACGAGGGTCACGGCAGGTTCGGCGTGAGGTAAATTGCGCGTTCGCAAAAACCAGTGTATTGCAGTGAAGGCGCCATCGGCCTCGGCGTTGCGGGCGTAGCGTGAGTAAACCACGGCGGCAAAGGCAGCCAGCTCGCCATCTTCAGGTCGCAGTGCCAGCCCCTCGCCCAACTCGGCCAGTGCCTCGGTCGGAAAGCCATAGTCCTCCAGGGTGTCTACGAGCAACCGCCAGGGCCCGTGGGCATCCAGCTTGGTGGCAAAGTACCGGGCGCGGCGCGCCAGCCAGTCCATCGCCTCCCGCTCGCGCCCAAGCTTGTGCAGCACGTCTGCGTAGGCGCGGGCGCAGCCATCGCTCTCATAATGAAGGCAGGCCGCAATTCTAAAGGGCAACTCCGCCTGGGCAAACTCCCCCGTCTGCCAACGCATCTCGCCCAGCACGGAGTAGACCTCGGCCTCGAAAGGTCCACGCCGCAGGGCGCGCTGAATGAAGCGCCGGGCGTCGCCCATGCTTGTAGCGCTTCGCCGAAGAATGTCCGCATAGCGCGCCAGCAGGTGGGGCGCGGCATAGATGTAGTCCCGGCCTAAACTCGTGCCCGGCAGCGGTTCGCGGGTCACAATGCTGTGGAGCGTCTCGCGCAACACGCCGGTATTGCCCATGGCCGTCGTGCCCGTAATGACGCCTCGCTGAAGCAGCACGCAGTCCGGCCAGCGGGCAAAGAGCGCGCGCATGCGCTCGAGGCTCTCGCCGCTGTGCCCCTGGGCACCCAGGGCTATGGCCTGGAGATATTGGCCCACGGGTGTCTCGCTCAGACCCGTGCCAGTCAAGTATTCCACCGCCGCGGCGACACTCTGCTGCTCGCGCACCCGGAAGAACTCCTGCAGGACCGTCGCACCCTGCTCGTCGTTGAGTTCGATGGCGTCCAGTTGCGCAGCACGCTCCAGGGGATAGATGGCAGCGCAGCGCGGGCCCAGGGGTGCCTCGCCCATGCCTGCGTGTTCCATGAGCATCTCGCCCAGGCCGGGACGACCCGGATCGTGGATCAGCACGGTGCCCATGGCGAAATCAGCACCAATCACGGCGGTGGCGTGAGCGCTGTTGAGGCTCTCCAGGCCCAGAATGAACGGCACGCCGGCTTCGATCAGCCGCTTCATGCTGGCGGCATCACCGTGGAAGTGCCGCAGCTTCATGCCGTTGTTGGCCGCCCACTGCGCCACGCGCCAGCTGGGCGTTCCCTCAAAGGTGAGCTCGCGCGCCAGGTCCGACTGCTGGGCGCCGCGGCCAAATGCAGGCAACAGGGTACACACGCTGGCCGGAAGGCAGGTGTTGTGGTCCTGCCGCACGGGCTCGTGGGGAAGAATCACGCGCCGGCCTTCCGGGTTGCGCTCAATGTTCGCGGCCACCGCGTTGTAGAACGCCGAGTCCAGATCAACGGCCAGTTCGCGCATGCGCATGTGGTCGCCGCTGATGCGCGCGGCCTCCATCAGTTGCGCATTCAGTGCGCGCCGCGTCAGGCGGTCCGAAAGCGGCGCCAGGGAGTCAAAGCGCGCGGCCAGTGCGCGCACTTCATCTGCGGCTTGGCGGCGCCCCGCCAGGTCCAGCTTCTCGGATTCGTGAAGCACCTGCGAAATCAGCATCAGCAACACATCAAATGATTGCCCGCCGCCGCCCACCCAGCCGCGCAGTATTTCGAGGGCCTCCGCGCCCCGGTTCAGGTTGTTGTGCGCCTCCAGCAGCGCCGAGGCGCTGTAAGGCATGCCGGGCTGGCGTTCCCAGGCCCGTCGGGCGTGAAACAGCGCCTCTTCGCGCCGGTCCTGCCGCGATAGGATTTCGCAGTGGCAGCTGTCGACCCAGCCCGCGTTGGTATCCTCATGATGGGCTCGCTCAATCAACGCTGCGGCACGCTCAAAGTCCCGCACCATGGCAAAGGCCGAAGCGTGGCTGGCCAGCCAACTGGCGCGCAGGTCTGCGTCATCGGTCTCGAGCTCCGGTCGGGACACGAAGTCCTCGAGTTCCGAAAACAGCCCCGCCTTGGCGCGCACCCCGCGGCAGAAGTAGCGCACGGCGGGATGGTCCGGGGCGGTTTCAAGCGCCTGCCTGAACAGCGCACCAGCAACGCGCACACCGCCCAACCGCGACGACAACCGGCCCGCGAGTACCAGCTCCTCCGGCGCCATGCCCTCAGCCAGACTCGGCGAGCTCCAGTGCGGCTCGGTCAGCCTGAAGGCGTCTACAAAGCGCGCAGCTTCGTACAGGTCACGCACCCGCTGCGCCAGTTGCCGGAGTTCCGCCATGCCCGCCCCTTCATGCCCGCGGTAATGATACGAATCTCATGGGCGAGTAAAGGCCCGAGAGAACACCGATTCGAGTGGCGGGACTTGCGGGCGCTGACCGCACTCGCAATCAGCCCCCGGTCATGCTAAACGAGTGGCCTTTGACTCGACCTCGCGAGCTGGTCCATGGCAAACAAGAGCAATCTTCCCATCATCGTCGTTGGCGGCGGACTCGCCGGCCTCATGGCCGCGCTCAAGATCGCGGAGCAGGGACAGAAGGTTCGGCTGTTTTCTCTCGTGCCCGTCAAGCGCTCCCACAGCGTGTGCGCACAGGGCGGCATCAACGGCGCCGTCAATACGATGGGTGAGAACGATCACCCCGACCTGCACGTGTACGACACGCTCAAGGGCGGCGAGTTTCTGAACGACCAGGTGCTGGTGCGCGAGATGTGCTACCACGCGCCCGGCATCATCTACCTGCTGGACCGTATGGGCGTGCCATTCACCCGCACCTACGAGGGTCTGATCGCCTTTCGGCGTTTCGGCGGCACCCTGCACCACCGCACCGCCCACGCCGGCGCTTCCACCGGCCAGCAGTTGCTCTACGCGCTCGACGAACAGGTCCGCCGCTACGAGGCAGAAGGCCTCGTCGAGAAGTTCGAGTTCTGGGACATGATTGGCCTGGTCAAGGACAGCGAAGGCCACGCGCGGGGCATCATCGCCCAGGACATGCAGTCCATGGAGATGAAAAAATTCCTGTCAGACGCCGTCATCATGGCCACCGGCGGCTGCGGCCTGGTGTTTGGGAAGAGCACCAACTCGCAGGTCGTCACCGGAAGCGCCAACAGCGTGTGCTACCAGGCCGGCGCCATCTACGCCAACGGGGAGTTCATTCAGGTTCACCCCACGGCCATACCCGGAGAGGACAAGCTGCGCCTGATGAGCGAAAGCGTGCGCGGCGAGGGCGGCCGCGTCTGGGTGCCCAAGAAGCCCGGCGACACCCGCGACCCGCTGACCATGCCGGACAGCGACAAGTGGTTCTTCCTCGAGGAAAAGTACCCGAAATACGGCAACCTCGTGCCGCGCGATGTGGCCACGCGCGAGATCTTTGATGTCTGCCTCAAGGGTTTTGGCGTAGGCGGCGGCGACAACATGGCCGTTTACCTCGACTTGACATATCTGGTGAAAGAGAAGGGCAAGGAGTTCGTGCGCAAGAAGCTGGGCGCCGTGCTCGACATTTACAGCAAGTTCGGAGGCGGCGACCCCCTGGACGTGCCGATGCGCATTTTCCCTGGCATGCATTACACCATGGGCGGGCTCTGGGCCGACTTTGACGCGACGGCCGACAAGCGCCTGAACTGGGACAGCGGCAAGAACCACATGACCAACATTCCCGGTCTTTACGCCGCCGGCGAATGCGAGTTCCAGTACCACGGTGCCAATCGCCTCGGCGCCAACGCGCTCTTGAGTTGCCTCTTCAGCGGAATGGTGGCCGGCAAGGCTGCCCACGTCTACACCGGCAACCTGCCCAAGAGCGCCGAGGCCATGGATGCCTCCCTCGGCGATGCCGAACTGAAACACTGCCAGGCCTTCCAGGAACAAGTGACGCGGCAGGACGGCAACGAGAACGTATACCGCCTGCATCAGGAACTGGGCCTGCTGATGACGAAGAACGTCACGGTCATTCGCAACAACAAGGACTTGGAGAGCACCCTGGGCGCGCTGTCCGATATGCAGCAGCGCTTTGGGCGCGTCAAGCTGGTGGACAAGGGTCTGGCCGGCAACCACGAACTCACTTTCGCGCGCTGGATGTACAACATGATCGTGCTTGCCAAGGCCATTACCAAGGGTGCGCTGCTGCGCGACGAATTCCGCGGCGCCCACTACAAGCCGGCCTTTGAATACACCGCCGTCACCAGGAAGGAAGTGCCCAAGTTCAAGACCACCACCTGGACCGACGACGGTGACTATGGCCCTTACTACATGGCGCGCACGGGCCAGAACCTGCGCGGCGGCGCGCAGTTGACGCCCGAGCAAGTAGCCGCCAACAAGGCCAAGGCCGACAAGCTCTCGCCCGAGGTGATTGAACACTTCAAGTGGTTCGACGAAGTCAACGAGAAGTGGAACAAACCCACGCTGGCCAAGTGCTTGAACACCGAACCGGAGATCACCTACGGTCAAGTCAAGATGGGCGTAATGGCCCCCGTGCCGCGCAAGTACGACTGATCGCGGCAGGCGGCGGTGGCGGGCTCTGCCCGGCACTCGGGCCTTTGCCTTCCGCCGGAAAAGTCAGTGTCTCGACTTTTTCGGCGGCCTTCCAGGAGGGCACCATGCAATCCAAAGCCAGTACGGTAGAAGAGTACCTCGCCAGCCTGCCCGCCGAGCGGCGCGAGACGCTCCTGGCCCTGCGCAAGGTCATCCAGGAAAACCTGGACCCGGTCTACATCGAAGAAATGGGCTACGGCATGCCGGGCTGGAGCGTGCCCCACAGCGTTTACCCCGCGGGCTACCATTGCAACCCCAAGGTGGCCCTGCCTTACGCGGGCATGGCCAGCCAGAAGAACTACATGTCGCTGTACCTGATGTTCATTTACGGCGATGGCAATCGGCCCTTGCTGGACTGGTTTGTGCGCGAGTGGAAGAAGACCGGCAAGAAGCTCGACATGGGCAAATCCTGCATCCGCTTCAAGAAGCTCGAGGACCTCGCGCTCGATGTCATTGGCGAGGCCATCAAGCGCACCCCCGCGCACAAGTGGATTGAGATGTACGAGGAAAGCTTCCTCAAAGGCAAGCCCGCCAAACCCGCTGCCCGTTCTCGCAGGGCCAAGTCCGCGGCTTCCGGAAAGAAGCCCGCCCGCAAGTCGCGCAAGTCCAACTGACCCCCACACAGCCCCGACTGCCCGCACAGCCCCGCCCGGAAAGACCGGGTGCCCCTTCTTGATCTGCCCGCGGCGTCAGCACGCCGGACTATTCACTGCCTTGACCTTTGCAGCGAACCTGCGTTGACACGCGGCATCGTTCAACGGCAAACTGTCGCGACTTCAAGGGGCAATCATGATCCGATTCGCACTGCTCGCCGCACTCTGCGCCTGCTCGCTCAGCGCGGCTACGATCACAGTCACCACGACCAGCATGTCCATTGACGTGCCGGGTTCGGTGTTCATTGCACCGGATCCCAACGGACGTTCGGGTCTCTATGAACCCGCCACGTTCAACATTTCAAGCTTGCCGGGTCTGGATGGCTTGATCAGCCTGCCCGAAGCGATTATCGCAGCCAACAACACAGCGGGCGCAGACACGATCGTGCTCAGTGCGAGCACGTACACCATCAGCACGCCCAACAATTATTGGTACGGGCCTACAGGCCTGCCGCCAATCACCAGCGACATCACGATCGAAGGCAACGGCGCGATCATCGCACGCAGCAGCCTTGGCGGCACGCCCAGCTTCCGTTTGTTCTTCGTGATGGGCAGCTTCCACACCGGCGGCACTGGCAAGGTCGCCGTCAGCGCAGGTAACCTGACGCTGCGCAGGCTCACGCTGCGCAACGGACTGGCGCGTGGCGGCAACGGCGGGCGAGGAAAATCCTCTGGCAGCGAATGGGCTGGATGCGGCGGCGGCGGATTGGGCGCGGGCGGCGCGATCTTCAATCAGGGGCAATTGACGTTGGATTCCTGCCTCGTTGTTGGCAACTCGGCCACGGGAGGCAGCGGCGGTGTACGCAATGCCTCGATCTCCTCGCCCGTTGGCGGTGGCGGCGGGGGCATGGGCGGCAACGGTACGGACGGCGGATCCGCAGGCATATCCGGCGGCGGATTCTACACGTCTTCACTCGATTCCTTCACCGGCACCGGAACTGCCTCGTCTGCCACCAGCCCCTTTGGCGGCAACGGCGGTTCAGGCGCACCCACCGCCGCACTTGGCGGCGGAGGATTCAGCCCCGGCGATGACGGAACCTCGGCAGCCGGCGCAAACGGTGGCGGCGGCCCGGGCGCGCCCAATTCCTACGCGGGCGTGGGCGGAGCGTTTGGATCAGGCGGAACCGCGGAGGGCGGCGGCGGCGGCATCGGCGGCGGCGGCTCGCCCGGCTCTTACAACCAGTTGGCCGGCTCGGGCGGCTTTGGCGGCGGTGGCGGCGGTCAGGCCCGCCAACCGTGGCCGGGCTCCCCCACGGCCGGAGGAGGCAACGGCGGATTCGGCGGCGGAGGCGGCGGCGCCGGAGGCGAGGGCCTTACGCTTATGGTCGGCATGGCGGGAGAGCGCGGCTTTGGCGGCGGCGTGGGCGGACCTGGAGGGTCGGGGCTCGGCCATGGCGGCGGTGGAGCCGGCATGGGCGGCGCGTTGTTCAACCACACCGGCACGCTGACGATTATCAACTGCACATTCGCGCAGAACTCGGCATCCGGCGGCCCATCGCCCAGCGCTTCAAGCAACGGCCAGGGCATGGGCGGCGCGTTGTTCAACCTCAATGGCTCGGTGCTCATCGTCAGCAGCACATTGGCTGGCAACAGCGCCACTGGCGGCACGGTGAATCACGGCGGGAATGCCTTCTCGCTGGCGTTGCACGGCATGGGCGTTCAGGACAGCCCGGGAACTGCCACACTCACGATTGAGAACAGCATCCTCGCCGACGCCACGGGCGATTCCAACCTGGCCGTGGCACAGGGCGGCCACCCCTTTGACAGCCCTGCGGGCACGAGCGTTTCGAGCTTCACCACCGACAGCTTCAGCATCATCGAAAGCGGCATCACCAATTTCGGCGCGAGCATTACCGGCACGCCAGTTACGGCCGACCCCATGCTGGCCGCGCTCGCCAACAACGGCGGGCCGACGCAAAGCATGATGCTCAACACCGGTTCTCCGGCAATCGACACTGGCGACAACACCGCGACCAATCTGCCTGCACGCGACCAGCGTGGCACCACGCGCGTCAAAGGCGGCACCGTCGATGTCGGCGCAGTCGAGACCGGCCCCAACGCAGCTCCCGTGATCACCGCGCCGGCATCGCTGGCCATGGCCCAGAACAGCGCGCACATCTTTGGCGCAACACTCAGTATTGCCGATGACGCGGCTTGGAACATGGCACTGCAAGTTACGCTTACGGCCACGCAAGGTACGGCCACACTGGCTGCGCTCGCAGGACTGAGTTTCACCCTCGGCGACGGAACCTCCGACGCAGCCATGACCTTTACAGGCAGGCTCGAAGCCATCAACGCGGCCCTCAATGGTGCTTCGTTCGCCTCCAACACCGGATATCTTGGTGCAGCAAGCCTTCAAATTGATGTCAACGACCAGGGCAACACCGGCAGCGGCGGCACGCAGACCGATACAGAGACAATTTCCATCGATGTGCAAACACCCAACCTTGCGCCCGTGATCTCGGCACCCGCCAGCGCCAACACCCTCATGGATACGCCGATTGTATTCACAAACATCAGCCTTGCAGACCCCGACGCCGCTTCAGCCAGCCTGAAGGTCACGCTGGCCTCCAGCAACGGCACGCTGACATTGGCTGCGCTCACAGGTCTGGCCTTCAGCCTCGGCAGCGGTACGGCCAATGCGACGATGATATTCACGGGCAACCTCACGAGTATCAACGCAGCCCTCAATGGCGTCACTTACACGCCTGCTACTGGCTACTCCGGCGGCGCTGCCATGCAGATCATTGCCGACGACCAAGGCAACACCGGTTTTGGAGGCGCGCTCACGGACAGCGAACTGATCAGCTTCAACGTTCAGGCGCCCAATCAGGCGCCCGTGATCACCGCACCCGCCAGCGCCAGCACGCCGCCCGAAACGCCGCTGGCGCTCACCAGCGTGAGCATCGCCGATGCCGACGCCGGAAGCGCGAGCCTTGAAGTCTCCCTGACCGCAACCAATGGCACGCTCACACTGGCCGCGCTCACAGGGCTGACGTTCAGCGGCGGCGACGGAACGGGAGATGCCACGATGACTTTCACGGGCAACCTCACCAGCATCAACGCCGCGCTCAATGGCCTCATGTTCACACCCACGCTCGCGTTCACGGGCGCGGCTACGCTGCAATTTGACGTGGATGACCAGGGCAACACCGGGCCCGGCGGCGCGCTGACCGACACGCACTCCGTTGCAATCAACGTCGCCGTGCCTTCAAGCCAAGGTGGTGATGACGACGAGGGCTGCACCACTGGCGAAGGCGTCAGTTTCGCCTGGCTGTTGCTCTCAATACTTGCGCTGTTTGCCGTACAGCGGTGCCGCAAGCTGCGCGATTGGCATCTTGACGCCGTCTTGCCTGTGCCGGCCAACGGGCGCGCCGCAAGGGGCCGCACAAAGCCTGAACCCGGCGGAGAGAAAAAACACCGCAGTCAACTGGTTCGATTCGGTGCGCTGGTCCTGGTCTTGGAGTTGCCGGCGGCGTCCTTGGACGCGCAGGTTCCGCAGGCGCTGTATTTCAAATTCAATGAGGGCGTCGGCACGAACGCCTTCAACTCTGCATCGCCGGGGCAGGGCAGCAATCCGGTTGCGATGCATGTTTCCCACACGTGGAACCCGGCAGGCCGCTTTGGCGCGGCGCTAAGCGGCAACGGCACGGCAGGCGGCGTGATGCAGACAAACTGGCTGAACAACCTCCCCAGCACCCAGAGCTGGACCGTTGAATTCTGGGTCAATGCGACTACTCCAACCACATCAACCTACTACTTCTGCGGAAACAGCGACTCCAACCTGTGGCGCGTGTTCACCAACGGCGTCGCGGGTTCAGGCAACCTTGTGATGCGCGGCAACGGCCTGACGGACATCCTTATCACCGGGTGCATTGACGGCACCTGGCATCACGTGGCGTGGGTGTACAACTCAGTTGCGGGAACCGTAACGGCCTACCGCGACGGCACACAAGTTGCGCAAAACAGCAGCCAGGCGCCAAGCTTCGTCGCCGCGACCTCGGGCTTTACCGTCATGGGATACTCGACCTTCAATTCAGCCAACGGACGTTTGGACGAGTTTCGTGTCTGGACTACAGCACGCACCCTAGCCGAGATTCAGGCCGGCATGTTGACGGAACTTCCGCCCCCTGAAATCAACGTGGCACAAGGCAGCACTTCTATTGCGGACGGCAGCACGACCTTCGATGTGGGCAATGTCCACATTACCGCCGGCACGCAGGTGGTGTTCACGATCAACAACACCGGTCTCGGTACCCTCGTCCTCACTGGCACCCCGGCTGTCGCGCTTGCGCTCATCAGCAACTGCGATGCCGCAACGGTCGTGCAAGCCCAGCCGGCTCTCACGACGCTGCCGGGATCCTCCGGCACAACCACATTCACGGTCAACATCGATCCTGCTGCGGCAGGCGCCTTCAGCTTCACACTCAGCATCAGCAACACTGATGGTGACGAGAACCCCTACAACTTCACCGTCAACGGCACGGGCATAAACAACTTTGTGCCGACGCTGGTGCTGTCGTCGGGCTCCAGTTTTGCGATCGGCGGCGACTTCGACCTGACTGTGGCGCCGGGCTCGTCGCTGGTTGGCGCTAGCCTCGAGGCCGACGACGCCACGCCCGACCCGCTCGACATCACTATAACTTTCGTAACCGGGCCGCAGGGCACCACTCCGCCCTCGGGCATCACGGCACCGGCCTCTGCTCTGGCGGTCGCCGCTCTGCCTTCCGCCTTGGCATGGACTGGCGCCGCGCTCGCCACGAATGCACCCGGAACCTACCGGTGGAATGTGGCACTGGATGACGGCTTCACGGTCGTCAACTTCACCGTGCGCATCTCCATCTCCAATAGTGCACCCGAGCATGTCGCCGCGGGCAGCGCCGGCGGCAACGGGACCTTCGCCACACCTTACGCCTTAGCCGCGCCCCTTGGCTCTACTTCGGCGCTTACCGTGGCAACTGTGAGCGACGACAACACCGGACAAAACCTCTCTCTCTTCAGCCAGAACAATACCGCAAACCCGGCGGGCTCAAGTGTGACCTTCACGTTCAGCCTCAATCCCGTTGCCGGCAACCCCGCCACCCTGATTGCAACACCCGGCGCAGCTCCCACGCTGGCCGATTTGGGCAACTACGAATTCACGCTGGTGATTGAAGACGACACAATCCCGACAGCCGTCCAGACAGTACTCTATGTGACCATCGCAGTGACCGGCACGGCACCCGTTATCACCAGTGCAGCCGCACCGTCGACGGCGGCGACCGCGGCGCTGTACACCCACACATTCACAGCTACCGGCAACCCGGCGCCGACCTTTGCGGTAACCGCCGGAGGACCGCTCCCGGCATGGCTTTCACTGGTGGACGCCACACTCAGCGGCACGCCGGGCACCGCAGATGTGGGCACGGTTGGGCCGTTCACAATCTCAGCCCATAACGGCATTGGATCCGACGACGCGGAGGTCGTCACCATCACCGTCAGCCTCGGCGTCGCCCCTACCATCACCAGCGCCGCGGCACCCACCAAGGTAACAGCAGGCAAACTGTACTCGCACACTTTCACCGTCGCGGGCAACCCTGCGCCGACGCTCAACGCAACCGGCCTACCCGCCTGGCTCACTTTCACCCCAGCGACGGGAGTCCTAAGCGGAACCCCGGCGGCTGTTGATGTAGGAATGACCGGCACCATCAT
>JAANMU010000263.1_pt1 | contig 67661 bp, 55 predicted proteins | sample 7279701 | NCBI WGS metagenome assembly JAANMU01 (sample SAMN14094539, study PRJNA606508) | bioreactor metagenome | isolation source: A lab-scale SPAN reactor treating ammonium-rich wastewater day 57 | place: Ireland: Galway | collected 2017-03-13 | reverse complement strand
TGTGATAGCGGCGGTAGGGAGCGACGCTGGCCTGCCACACTTTTTCGTCGCGGCTGGCCTGCTGTAAAAATTCGAGGAACATGGGCAGGTTTTCGCTGGCGGATTCAAAAATGTACGGGAAATATTCCGTCATCATTTGGAACGTTTCGGGCATGGGACGTCCCCTCGAGGCTTCGATGGCCTGGTCGAAAGTTTGGAGCCAGCCGTCGAGCAGGGCCAGAAATACGTCCTGTTTCGTTTTGAAATGATGATAGAAAGCGCCTTTGCTGACCCCTGCCTGTTCGCAGATATTGTCCACGCTGGCGGCGTTGTAGCCGTTGATCGAAAATTGTTTGACGGCGGCTTCGAGAATGCGCGTCCGTGTCTCTTCGCTGCGTTGCTGCATAGTTCACCTTTTTCCCTCCGTATGAGCGGGAGGGTAGCGGGAAATGAAAACAAACCGACTAGTCGGTATTTTTATACCCGTAAAAGATTGCGCTGTCAAGGCAGGGAAGTTTACAGGAAGTTAAGAAAAAAAGACGGCGGGAAGCGACGAGAAGGTCTTTTACGCAAGGCGTATTGCGCGCGCTCTAGCGCGCTTTTGCAAGAGGTCTATTACAGAGCGACCGGGCTGGTTTTCCCCAACCGCCGCATCACCTCCAGCGCGGCGGACGTCATTTTTTCGGAGGAGAAATTTTCGAAGATACCCTGCCGTCCCTGCTGACCCAACTGCCTGCGCAATTCTGCATCGCGTAAAAGGATCGCCAGTTTCTCGGCGAGGTCGGCGCTATCGTGCGGACGATGCAGGATTCCGCCCTGGGTGGCGTTTACCCATTCGGGATACGCTCCATGCTCGGGTTGGACGACTGGTACGCCAGCGGCGAGCGCTTCGAGAATGGAGATGCCCTTCGGCTCACGATACGGCGCAGGGACGGAGAAAACGTCTATCTGTCTGAAGAAGTTCAATTTTTCGTCGCGTTCCAATGTGCCTAACAATTTGACCCGGTCTTCGAGGCGGTTATCCCTGATAGTTTTGCGGATGCCGTCGAGGTAGGTTTTGTAGGCGCGGCTGACGTATCCGCCTGCGAGCAATTGCAGGTTCGGGAATTCGCCGGAGCGGGCGAGGCGTAGGAACGCGTCCACGAGCAGATGTAGCCCCTTTTCCGGAACGAAGCGGGCGAAGAATCCGATCGTCAGCGGGCGCGGGGATGAGTCGGGAGTCAGATTGCGGTAATCGTCCAGCGCGATGCCGGGCCAGACTACGTCAATTTTTGAAGCGTCTAGCCCCACCCACTTTGAAAACATGTCGCCGTAGTAGCCGCTGATTGCGAGGAAGCGATCCACATCCTGCGCGCGTTCGCGGATCAATTTCAGCGCCTCGTTTTGATACGGCTGGGGGAGCCCTTCGAGGAAAATATCTTCACCGTGCAGCCCGCAGGTGATCGGAACTTGAAGCGAACGTTTGAATTGGCGCGCGACGCCGATCATCAGCGCGTTGGTGATGTGGATTATGTCGGGCTGATAATGCGTTTTGACCCAGCCGACGAACTCATCCAAAAGTTCGCGCTGGTTGCCGCTCTCGCCTTTTAACATGGAGACGGTCATCTCGGCGTTTGCGACGGGATCTACCGCGCTGCCGATATCGAAGCGCGGCATCAAACGCAGGAAGGCTTGCGCGCCGGCGATCCGCAAGAGGAGGTCGCGCCCCAAAAAAGGATGCGGGTATTTTTGAAGTAAATAGGCTTTGATGCCGCCGAAGAAAATTTTCCGTTCGCCGACGTTCTCTTCATCCAAGCGCATGGGCGTATACAGCGGGAACATGGTGACGTCTTCGCCGGCGGTTTTCATCCCTGCGGCGAGCGCGTTGTCGTGCATGCAACTTCCGCAGAACATGTTCGCGGCGCCTGTGGCAATGTAGATGATCTTCATGCTTTCTTTCCCAATACGATCTCAACCGGCAGACCCCACATGGATGAGCCAGTTACATCTTGAATCGTAAACCCGCTTTGTTCGATGACTTGCCTTGCAAAGATGGGACGGCAATCGGCGTAATTCGGCATAATTTCATGGAACCATTCGTACAGGCGCACCGCCAGACCGGGCGGATTTGTCTTGGTCATCGAAACGACCGCCAGCCTGCCGCCGTTCCGCAACATGCGATGACACTCCTGTAGCACGCGAGGAATTTCGGGGGTGTCGAAGAGTTCAAGCGTGAAGCTCATAAAGATTCCGTCGAGACTCTCCGCTTCGACAAAGTTGAGGTTTGCCGCGTCGCCCAAATGCAGTTCGACGCGTTCGCTCAGCGCTTCCCTTTGCAGGCGCGCGCGTGCGATCGCCAGCATCCCATCTGAGATGTCCACGCCGAGGACGCGTCCTTCCGACCCGACGGCTTTTGCCAGCGCGACGAGGCAATGTCCCGTTCCGAAACCTATCTCTAAAATCTTTTCGCGGGGCTGGGCGGATAATTTCTGCAATCCCCAATCGCGATACTTCTTTTCGGTACTTCCCGCGATCGCATCGTACCAGCGGCTGAGACGGTTATAACTGGCGCGTGCGTCTTCTTTCGAGCGGTTCACGCGGCGGATGGTTGTGTCCATGGATTCGGGCTCGCTTTTCAAGCATGAGTTTTGTTCGAGAAAACGGTTCTTTCGTTTGATTACGGGACAACGGAAAAATTATAACCCACTGTCCCCCATTGTCGGCGTTTTGGACGGGTTCTCGGAAAATCGGGTTTGGAGCGGTTGGCGCGGCGCGTTCTTTGCCGATGGCTGGTTTAGCCCATCGGCTTTTTGTCCCTTCCAGACGCTGTATAAGTTGAGGCAGCCGACATGAAATCATTTCCCTTTACCCGCCGCGTAATGAGTGGAGAGATGGAATGGCAGAAAAGTTAACGTTTCAATATGACCGCGAGGCCGATATTTTGTACATCAATACCGTTCCGCCTTACGCCGAACAGGAATCGGAGGAACTGGAAGATGAAATCATCGTGCGGCTAAATCCGAAAACGGGCAAGGTGGAAAATTTTGAAGCGCTGTTCTTTACCGGCCGCTTGCTTCGGAGCGAGTTGTTCTCTTTGCCCGTCATAGCCGATTTGAAACAGGCGATTTAACTCAAAGTTTATCGCTTCGCTTCGACCCTCCCTGTGGTGGTCAGCGCGGCACATCCGCGTAGCGGAAATATCCACACCGCGCCGATGACGAGAAGGGACGCGCCGCGCAGGTCAGACTTCGATCCCCAGCCACAAGCGGATCAGGTATCCGAGTCCGAAGCTGAACGCGGCCACGCTCAGGCTCAAGACCGCCATCTCCAGGAATCGCTCGCGGAAGGATTCTTCCTTGGCGACCGAGATGTAATAGTTGAAGACCGCGATGATGATCACCGCGGTCGTCAACGCGATGACAAGGTCGAGGATGTAAGTGGACGGGCTGATGAGATACGGCAGGACGAGCAGGCTTACGGTGATGATGTAAGCGATGCCCGTGTAGACCGCGGCGCGCACGGGATGCTTGTCCGTCTTTTCGGAGCGGGTGGACAGATACTCGCTCGCGGCCATCGAAAGCGAGGCGGCGATGCCCGTGATGAGGCCCGAAAGGGCGATCAACTTTCCGTTCTGGAGGGCCAGCGTCAGTCCCGCGAGCGCGCCGGTCAATTCCACCAGCGCGTCGTTCAGTCCAAGCACGACCGAGCCGGCGTAGCGGAGCCGCTCCTCGTCCAGCATTCCCAGCAGTTGGTGTTCGTGTTTGCTCTCTTCATCGTGATATTGCCTCGCTTCGGGGACCGCCTGGGCGACGGCGTCGTAATTGGCCTGCGCTTTTTCCTCGCCCATCTCCATCAACTTTACGCCGAAGGTGAAGCCCAGGACGCGGCTCACGAGATAATAGAACCAGACTTTGAAGCGGTCAGGCTGGACGTCCTGCCCGCTGTATTTTTTCCATCCCTGATAGTGACGCAGTTCATCGTCCGCGATCTCTTGCAGGATTTTCGCGTTTCCGGGCGAGTTGACTTTTTTCGCGAGTTTGCTGTAGATGTGATATTCCGTGATTTCCGAACGTTGAAACGACAAGATCTTGCGGCGGATTTCTTCGCTGACTGGCATGATGGATTTTGGCTCCTTTTTCCTGATTCTAATTCATTTCTGCGGCGTTTAAATGCCCGCGCTTCCAAAGGTAAGATTCGAACTCCCGCGCGAGTCGTTTATTGTGCGCGCGTTCTCCCTTTGAGAGAAGGGCGGACTGGAAGAGCCGCCGCGCGGCTTCAGTGAGTCAGACAACGCCAGAGGACGTTTCTTACATGCGGATTGCGCGCGTTCCGGGCCGCGTGAACCATGAAAGACGGACGGTTTTCCGCCGGGAACTTTTGGCTTCGATTTGCGTCAATGAATAAAATAACCTTCAACGGAGAAAAAAATGAAAAAGTCTTTACTGAGTTTGATCGTCGCGTTTGCCCTCATGGGAATTTTACTCTCGGCTTGCTCAGGCGGCGCGCCGGCGGATGTCGCTGGCGAGTGGCGGCTGGTTTCGTACGGCCCTGTGTCCAACCAGAAACCAGTCGAGCAGGATACCTCCATCACCTTCAGCGCGGACGGCCGCTTCAACGGCAACCTCGGATGCAATACCTTCGGCGGCAGTTACAAGGTTTCGGGCGCGAAGATCGAGTTCGGCGCCGGCATGACCACGCTGATGGCGTGCCAGCCGCCCATTGACCAACAGGAGAGCGCGGTCCTGGCCGTGCTTGCAGACACCGCCGCGTTCACCTTGACCGGCGACACGCTGACCATCGTCTCGGCGGACGGCAGCTCGTCGGTGAGGCTGATGAAAAAGTAAAAGCGTCCGCGAAAAGCGACAATAAGAAAGCCTCGGAGATTTTCACCTCCGAGGCTTTTTCAGCGCTTACTGATCGCTGCTTACTGATCACTGTTCACGGATTACTGGCTCTCGTAATCCTCCGGCAGCCAGCAGCACAGCGCCAGTTCGCGCGCCGCTTTGACTTCGTCCATGCGTCCAAACGGCGTGATGTGCGGCGCGTTGTGCAATAGTTCGGGACTGGTCTTCGCCTCCTCCGCGATCTTGATCATTGCGTCGGCGAAGGCGTCGAGCGTGTCCTTGTTCTCGGTCTCGGTCGGCTCGATCATCAGCGCTTCGCGGACGATGAGCGGGAAGTAGTTCGTCGGCGGATGGAAGTTGTAATCCATCAGGCGTTTGGCGATGTCGAGGGCGCGCACGTCGCTGCCTTCGAACTGTCCCTCGGCGACGAACTCGTGCATGCAGATGCGGTCGTACGGGACATGATACGTGTCGCGCAGGCGCGCCAGCAGGTAATTCGCGTTCAACACCGCGTATTGGGCGATGTCCTTGAGCCCGTCCGGCCCTTGCATGGCGATGTAGGTATAGGTGCGCACCAGGCCGCCGCCAAAGTGACCGTGGAAGGCCTTCATCCGCCCGATGGATTTGGCGGGTTTGACGAAGCCGAAGAGCGGAGGCTGGTCGTCGCTTTCGTCCTCGACGATGCCGACCAGCGGTTCGGGCAGGAAGTCCGCGAGATGCGCCGCGACGCCGACGGGACCCGAACCCGGTCCGCCGCCTCCGTGCGGGACGGCGAAGGTCTTGTGCAGGTTGAAGTGCATCACGTCAATACCCAGGTCGCCGGGGCGGACGATGCCGAGCAGCGCGTTCAAGTTCGCGCCGTCGCCGTAGACGAGACCTCCGCAGTCGTGGACCATCTTGACCACCTGCTCGATGTTCTCGTCGAACATGCCGAGCGTGTTCGGGTTGGTGACCATGATGCCGACCACGGTGTCGTCGCATTGGGCTTTCAGCGCCTCGAGATCCACGTTGCCGCGCGCGTCGCTGGGGATTTGGACGACCTGCAGCCCGATCATTCCCGACGAGGCGGGGTTCGTCCCGTGCGCGGAATCGGGGATCAGCATCTTGACGCGCTTCGTGTCGCCGCGCGAGGCGTGGTAGGCGCGCATCATCAGCACGCCGGTGAACTCTCCGTGCGCGCCCGCGGCGGGCTGGAGGGTGATGGCCGCGAACCCGCTGATCTCTTTCAGCCATTCCTGCAGCTGGTACATCAACGCCAGATTGCCCTGCACGGTCTCGATGGGCTGGAGCGGATGCGTGTGCACGAACCCGGGCAGGCGGCAGGTGTCTTCGTCTATCTTCGGATTGTATTTCATCGTGCAGGAGCCGAGCGGATAGAAGCCGCTGTCCACCGAGTAGTTGAATTTGCTGAGGCGCATGTAGTGGCGGACGACGTCCACTTCGGCGAGTTCGGGCAGGGGCAGGCTGGGGCGGAGTAAATGCTCGGGAGGCAGAGCCGCCGCGGGGACGTCGGAAACGGGGAAGGTCACGCCGGTGCGCCCGGGCGAGGACAGGTCGAAGACGGTCGGTTCGACGATCTTGATTGCGTCAGTCATGGTTCGCCTCCGCGAGGACCTCGGCCAGCAGGTCAATTTCTTCTTTGGAATTCATTTCGGTGACGGCGACGAGCATATGGTCGGACAGTTCGGGATAGTCCTGGCCCAGGTCGTAGCCGCCGAGGATGCCGTGGTCGAGCAGGCGCGCGTTGATCTCGGCGACGGGCTTCGGGCAGCGCAGCGTGAATTCGTGGAAGAACGGGTCGCTGAAGCGCAGGCTGTAGCCGGGGATCTTGCCGAGGGTCTCGGCGGCGTAATGCGCCTTTTGGTAGCACAGGTTCGCCACCTGCTTCATGCCGGTCTTGCCGAGCGCCGATATGTAAATGGCCGCGCCGAGCGCCAGCAGGCCCTGGTTCGAGCAGATGTTGGAGGTGGCGCGCTCGCGTTTGATATGCTGCTCGCGGGCGGTGAGCGTCAGCACGTAGGCGCGCTGGCCGCGGTTGTCCACCGTCTCGCCGACGAGGCGTCCCGCCATTTTGTGGACGTAGGATTTGCGCGTGGTGAAGAAGCCGAGCGACGGGCCGCCGTACCACATCGGCAGGCCGAGCGGCTGGGCTTCGCCGACGACGATGTCCGCGCCCATCGAAGCGGGCGTCTTGAGCAGGGCCAGCGCGGTCGGGTTGGCGACGACGCAGACGAGCGCGCCTTTGGCGTGCGCGTCCTCGATGAGTTTGGAATAGTCGTAGATGCGCCCGAAGAAGTCGGGATATTGGACGAGGACGAGGCAGGTCTGGTCGTCAATTTGACCGGTCAACGCTTCGGGACCGTCCTCGAGGCGGACGGCCGCGTCCCCGGCCAGCTCCACGCCCATGCCCTGCGTGTACGTGCGGATCACGGCCCGGTATTGCGGGTGCAGGGACGGCGAGACGACCGCCTTCGGGCGTTTGCCGCGAAACTGCGCGAACGCCAGGTTGACGGCCTCCGCCGCCGCGGTGGCGCCGTCGTAGTGCGAGGCGTTCGAGACCTCCATGCCCGTCAACGCGCTCATCAGGGACTGGTATTCGAAAATGGATTGCAGGGTCCCTTGCGAGATTTCGGGCTGGTAGGGCGTGTAGGCGGTGTAGAATTCGCCGCGGCGCAGCATGTGGTCGATGACCGAGGGGATGTAGTGGTTGTACATGCCCGCGCCGAGGAAGGAGATCAAATCGCCGCGCACGGTCTCGTTGCTGTCGGCGATGTCGGATAGTTCGGCCGCGGCCTCCATTTCGGTCAACGCGGGAGGCAGGTCGAGAGTCGGGAAGCGGCGCCAGGCGGGGATGTCCTTGAAGAGATCGTCCAGCGTTTTCACGCCGATGGTCTCCAGCATCGCGTCCCGTTCTTTGGGACTTATCGGGATATAGGTCATGGCGACTCCATGGGCCAGCAATCAATTTTCAGCGGAACCACTGATCACTGATTACTGAACGCTGCCTAATGCGCGCGTCCCGTGCAATATTCTTCGTACGCGGCCGCGTCCATGACCTCGCCGGGCGCGCCGCCCTCGACCTGGACCATCCAGCCTTCGCCGTAGGGATCGCTGTTGAGCGTCTCGGGTTTTTCGGCCAGGCCGGCGTTGACCGCGACGACCTTCCCCGAAGCGGCCGCGTAGATCTCCGCCGAGGCTTTGACCGACTCGACCGAGGCGATGGCTTTCCCGGCCTCGACCGTGTCGCCAGCCTCGACGAGAATCTCGACGAAGACGATGTCGGAGAGTTGGCTCTGGGCGTAGTCGCTCAGTCCCATTTTGCCGCTGGCAGGATCGAACCATTCGTCGTTCTGGGTGTATTTCAAGTTGGCAGGGGCGTTCATTTTTTGTCTCCTTGCGTGAAATGTTTGGCGAATCAAAAAAGGACACGCGGTTTTAACGCCGCGCGTCCTCTGTAGTTTGACCTGAGAGATTAGTTTAGTCGCCTGGTCGTTTAGTCACTTGGCCGCCTGGTCTCGATTATTCGACCACGCGACCATCTGACCATCAGGCCATTCGACTAACTTTACACCGTCGGTGTCCCGTGCGGGACTTTCCAGAGTCGGTTCGGATGCAGGGTCCTTTTGCCTGAGAGTTTCATCTGGGTTCGCCTGTTCCAGACTTGCACCTTCGGCGCTCGACGCATTTTACGTTCGAGTCTCTTCCCTGCAACCCGTTCGATTGTGCGATGATTTTAAGTTGCAGGGAGGATGAAGTCAAGGGACAAACGTCACGATTCGGGAAATCCCCTTCACGCCACTTTGCGCGGCGGACGCGGAAGCAGGCTGGTTTGCTGAAAGCGAGACGGAATCGAACGTTGACGGACGCGCCGCGTCAGCGCTGAATGTCTTGAATCGTTCGGAAAATATAGATGGCGTTTTCTCAAAATAAATTGGCGAGCGAGTATATAATTAAGGACAAATTTTTTTGTTGCAAACGGCTCAATAGCCTGCCGTCACGAGCGTCGTTTACGCTGCGCTGCGTTCGGCGCCATGTCGGTAAAAAGGGACGTTTGCAATAAAACGAAGATCAACCGCCAACTTCTCGACAAACTAAGGAGAATTGAAATGAAACGTATCACTGCCTTCCTTTTGCTTTTGATATTGTTTGTTTTTCCCGTTTCGGTTTTGGCGGATGTTGCGCCGCCGACTAATCCGCCAGGCTCGAACCCGCAGCCAGGATCGGAAATTACGCAAGTGCGGATGGTGTCGGAGAACGTGCTGATCGAAGTAAGCGGCGACACGGAGCCAAAGCCGCTGGGAGAGGCTCGCGTCACTGCCAGCTTCATCATGCGGAATCTGGGCGCGTCCGATGAAAGTATGGCTGCCCGTTTTCCGATATCGGTCAATGATGGTTTCTTTAACTATCCCGAGATCACCGATCTTAAAATCAAGGTGAACGGCAATCAGGTTTCCTATAGACGCGCAAATTATCCCGATGTCATCTATCAGAGCGAAGACCTGCCCTGGGCGGAATTTGACGTTACGTTCCCCGTAAACCAGGATGTCACAATCGAAGTGACTTATACCCTGCAAGGTTCGGGATACTTTCCCTATACCGCTTTTTATTACACCCTTACCACTGGCGCGGGTTGGAAAGACACCATTGGCAGCGCGGATGTCACGCTGCGGCTTCCATACGCGGCGACTCCGCAAAATGTCGTTCTCAATACGCAAATTGGTTGGGGACAATCCACGCCTGGCGGCGTCATTCAAGGGAACGAAGTCCGCTGGCATTTTGAAAACTTTGAGCCCGGTCCCTATGAAGCCGTTGGAACTATGGAGTTTCCTTTGGTCGCGCCTTCGGCATGGCAGGCTGTTCTCACCGCGCAAAAGAACGCCGAGAAATATCCGAATGACGGCGAAGTTTGGGGACAACTCGGAAAGACGTATAAAGAAATTTTTTTGATGAATAAAGGATACCGCTCAGACGCTGGCGGCGAAGAACTTTACCGCTTGAGCGTGGAAGCCTACGAAAAATGCCTCGATCTCCTGCCGAACGACGCGCAATGGCATGCGGGCTTTGCCCATTTGCTTGCGGAACGCGCCTATTGGGACTCATTCATGAGCGATCCTACGCCCGAAGTTTATCGCGCATTGGAGGAGATTCGCGTCGCGCTGGAACTTGCGCCGAACGATCCCGTCGTACGGGAAGTTGCGGATACTATCACTTACATGTTTCCCAATGGGATAACCAAAAACGAATCGGGATATGATTTTCCGTGGCTGACAGCCACCCCGACCCCGCTTCCTCCCACGCCGACGATTGTTCCCGTTTACGATCCAGCCTACTTCGCCGCGACCTATCAGAGCGAACTTCTCACGCTTGGCAACGGCAAGCGCGCGCAATTGACTTTGACGCTCGGCGCGGACTATTCCGCCTTGCTCGAAATCAAAGGAGAGGATAATCAAACCCTTCTTTACACTGGCACATGGGCAGACCTCGGCGACGGCAGGATTCAAATTCTGGTGCGCGACCAAGACGGGAATGAGCCTGTGCTGATATACAAACCAGACGAGGAAGACAATCTTATCTCTGACACGTATGCTTCTTTCTTTGGCGATAACGGAGTCAACATGAAGCGCATCGCTCCTGCTGCCACGCCTGAGCCGCAAGCGACATCGGTCTCAAGTTTGCCGACTCCTACTCCAAAGCCCAGTTCGTCTTCGCCCATGTGCGGGTCTGCAGCGTTGGCGCCAGTTCTGGCGGCGGCGGTTTGGTTTGCGCGGAAACGTACTCGTTAGTTCCGCCCTGGCGCGCTTCATCAAAAGAAACGGCTGTCTCAGAGTCTTCTGCAAGGATTCCCAAGATCTTCAAGATCTTGGGAATCTTCTTGTCTATTTTGCGATTTTGCGCGGGGCGCGTTTGGGCTTTTCTGGCGCTTCGGGCGCGGATTCCGCCGGGAGCGCGGCAGCCGGCGCGGGGTCCGCGGGAAGCGCGGACGCGGGCGCGGGAATCGGCGCGGGGACGGGAGTCCCGTTCAGGCGGGCGAAGTAGTCGCGCACGGTCGCGTCGTTGTAGAAGACGAGGACGAGGATGCCGACGACCAGCGAGAAGACGTTGCCCACGAAGACGACGGCGATCTCCCAAACGGCGATGGCCTGCGAAGGCTGGACGGGCTGCGGCGGGTTCGCCAGCAGTTTCAAGGCGTAGGCGATCTCGAAGCCGCCGAGGACGATGGGGAAGAGCGGAACGGGCGCGGCGCAGATCAGGCTGAGAAATCCCGTCCCGGTGATGATGCCGATTCCCCAGACGATGTTAAAGATGCCGTTGACCAGCGTCATCAGCGCGATCGCCATAACGAGCGAGGGTTTGGTGTGGATGTTGTTTTCCATGCGGTCTCCTGTTCTGAGACTGTATACGCTTCGTCGGAAGTTTGGTCGCGGAATCAAAAGAGCCTGCGCGCGGCAGGCTCTCGAAGCCGGTGGAATTGTCAGTTTCGGGCGGCCAGGGCGCTAAATTGCCCGAATAGATGGGCGTACACGACCATTGTATAGACGGTTGTGCCGACGCTGACGATCAGCGCGACGATCCAGCCTAAACAGGGGATCCATCCCAGCATGGCGGTGACGCCGCTTGCTACAAATCCGACCACCAGTCCGGCCAGGATGCTGATTCCCCAGGCGGTGAAGAACGGGCCGCTGTTCCTGCTGATCAGGTTGATCGCCTCGCGGAATTTGAAGCACGAGGCGAAGGTCCCCTCGCGGGCGAAGATGACCAGGATGGCGGGATACGCGATCGTGAGGAACAGGCCGTAAATGAGGAAACCGCATACCAGAAGAAAGGACAGAGCTCCGCCAATCACGCCTGTGATTTGGCTGAGGTCCTGGAGATTGCTGTCGCCGGAGAGCATCCCTGAAGCGGCTATCATGCTCATGGGCAGGCAGATGAGGACCAGGATGGGCAGGCCATAGACCAGCCCGGCCGCGGCCAGGATCAGCCCGTCCATGAATTTTTTCTCGATGTTGTCCCAGTTGGGGAGCGGTTCCGCCTCGCCGTTGGAGACGTTGCGCAGAAGGCCGACCATATAGCCGGTCCACGCGAAGTTTAGGATGGGGATCAGGCCGATGATGGCTCCCATCCCCAGTTTGCTGATCCATTGTTTGTCTTCGAACGGGTAGGTAAATGCCTTGTTGATATCCATGTTTTGCCTCGTTGGAAATGATGGGATGAATTCTTCGAAGCGGAGACGGGTCTCCTTTGGCAAAATCAAAACGGGCTGTTCACTTATACAGCCCGTCTTTATGTTAAGCCCAGCCCTGATTCTTGATGAAGTCGGTCAGCACAGGGATCTTTACATCCTGTCCCTGATAGGCTTTGTAAGCCCAGTAGAGGAAAACCAGCCACAGCAGGGGAACGCACAGCCCGCCGAAACCAAGCGTGACGACGGAGATGATGACGGCCACGACGACAAAAACGATGCTCGCCGCGATGGATTGCACGGCGTGGAACTTGATATAGGGGCGCGCTTTTTTATCTTCCATCAACAGCGCAATGATGCCGATCAGCGGGGCGAAAACGTAACTGAGGGCGGCCCACAGTTTATCGTCGCTCGTGAGTTCGGGACTAACTGGTTGCTCTGACATTTTTCTTCTCCTTTTTTGTTTGGCTAATGTCCCGTATTGTACTCCAAAATCAATTTCCTGCAACAAACAATGCTAGAATAGGACTCATGTCTCATCGAGTTGTTTTCATGGGTTCGCCCGATTTCGCCCTGCCCGGTCTGCGCGCGCTGGCGTCGCGATATCAAATCGTCGGCGTGGTCACCCAGCCCGACCGCGCCTCGGGACGCGGCCGCGCCCTCAAACCTCCGCCCGTCAAGACGCTCGCGCTCGAACTTGGCCTGCCCCTCGTCCAACCCGAAAAACTGCGCCAGCCCGAAGCCGTCCAGCAACTGCGCGCCTGGAATCCCGACCTTATCGTCGTGGCCGCGTTCGGGCAAATTCTCAAACCCGAAGTCCTCGACCTGCCGCGCTTTGGCTGTCTCAACGTCCACGCCTCGCTGCTGCCGCGCTGGAGGGGAGCCGCGCCGATCAACGCCGCCATCCTCGCGGGCGACGAAGAGACGGGCATCACCATCATGAAAATGGACGCGGGACTCGACACCGGCGGCATCCTGGCCCAGCGCGCCTTCCGCCTCTCTCCCGACGTGACGGCGGGCGCGGCCTTCGACGCGTTATCCGCCCTCGGCGCGGACCTGCTCCTCGAGTCCCTGCCCGATTACCTCGCTGGCAAGCTGACTCCCGTTCCGCAGCCCGAAGACGGCGTCACTTACGCGCCGATGCTCAAAAAGGAGGATGGACGTCTCGACTTCGCGCGTCCCGCGGACGAGTTGGAACGGCGCGTGCGGGCGATGAATCCCTGGCCGGGCGCGTGGTTCGAGTGGGACGCGAACCTGCTCAAAGTGGCGCGCGCGAAAACCCTCGGCGGGGAAAAAGGCCGGGCGAGCGGAATCCGCCTCGTCGTCGAGGGGAGACCCGCCGTGACTTGCGCGGACGGCGCGCTCGTCCTGGAGGAAGTCCAGCCCGCGGGGAAGAGACCCATGTCGGGGCGGGCATTCCTGGCCGGGGCGCGGGGATGGGAATCGCGGTAGCGGCCGCGGCGCGAAATCTGGCGTAAGAGAACGCGGCTTGCGCGCTTCTGTGAAGTACGGGCAATTTACAAATTCACACAGGAGATAACCAATGAATCCTTTCATCTCGTTTATGGCTTCCACCGCCGGCCGCGTCCTGCGCGCCGTTGTGGGACTTGTCCTTGCGTACGTCGGCTGGGGGACGATGAGCGGCGCGGGCGGCACGATTGTGGCGCTGATCGGCCTGGTGATGATCGCGGCGGGCGTGTTCGACTTCTGTCTGTTCGCCCCGCTTTTCGGCAATCCGCTCAGCGGAAAGAAGATCCGCGCCGGAAAGTAAAGCCGCTGTTTGTCATCCGCGCCTGTGTTTTGCGCGCTTGCCGGGCGGCCGGGAAATAACCCCGTCACATATTTGTGACGGGGTTATAATTCAAGCGCGCGTTTGACGCGCTGAAAGGAGGCTTCATGGCCGAACAACCCAAAGGATGCGCACGCATCACCGGCGCGGTGTTGGGCGGGAATCCGTCTGCCCAGCCAGCCGCCGAATCCCCCGAAAAAAAGGAGACGATTATGACCGCACGCGTTGGGCAGAAGGCCCCCGATTTCGAAGCGCCCGCCTATTATCGAGGCGAATTCACGAGCGTTAAACTATCCGACTATCTGGGAAAGTGGGTACTCGTCTGCTTCTACCCGGGCGATTTCACTTTTGTCTGAGCGACCGAAGTGTCGGCGGTCGCCGACAAATATCCCGAATTGCAGAAACTGGGGGTGGAGGTCATCTCGGTGAGCGTGGACAGTCACTTCGTCCACAAGATGTGGAACGATCACGAGTTGAGCAAAATGGTGGACGGCGGCGTTCCCTTCCACATGGCCTCCGACCAGGCCGGGAACGTCGGACGCGCCTTCGGCGTCTGGGACGAAAACCAGGGCATCGAACTGCGCGGCCGCTTCATCATTGACCCCGACGGCGTGATCCAGGCCATGGAGGTGATGACTCCGCCCGTGGGCCGCCGTCTCGCCGAGACGGTGCGGCAGGTGCAGGCGTTCCAGCATGTGCGCGCCAGCAAAGGCTCCGAGGCCATGCCCGCAGGCTGGATGCCGGGCGATTCGACGCTCAAGCCGGGTCCCGGCCTGGTGGGCAACGTCTGGAAGGTCTGGAAACCTTCCGCGGAAAAGTAAGACCGCGGCTGTAACGAAAAGGGTTGGCGCCTGCCAGCCCTTTTTTGTTATACAATAAGGCCAGATTCTGCCGGGAGAACCTTTATGTCCAAATATGTCGCCGCCATTGACCAGGGAACGACCAGCACGCGTTTCATCGTCTTCGATCACGACGGGAACGCGGTCGTTGCCAGCCAGAAGGAGCATCAACAGATCTACCCGAAGCCGGGCTGGGTGGAGCATGACCCGCTTCAAATTTGGGAGCGGATGCTCGCCGTGATGACGACCGCGCTCGAACGCGGGCGCATCGTCCCGGAGCAGATCGTCGCGGTCGGCGTGACCAACCAGCGCGAAACGACCGTCGTCTGGGACAGGCGGACGGGGAAGCCGATCCACAACGCCATCGTCTGGCAGGACACGCGCACGGACGAAATCTGCAGCGCGCTGGCGAAGCAGGGTGGGCAGGACCGTCTGCGCGCGAAGACGGGACTTCCGCTCGCCACGTATTTCTCGGGGCCGAAGATCAAATGGATTTTGGAGAATGTGTCGGGGGCGCGGAAAAAGGCCGATAACGGCGATCTGCTGTTCGGCACCATCGACTCCTGGCTGATCTGGAATTTGACGGGGGAGCACGTCACCGACGTGACCAACGCCTCGCGCACGCTCTTGATGAATCTCGAAACGCTCGATTGGGACGACGAGATCCTGAAACTGCTCGGCATCCCGCGCGCCATGCTGCCGCGCATCAAGTCATCTTCGGAAATTTACGGGCGCATCGCGGGGAGCGGAGACCTGCCCCTGCGCGGCGTCCCCGTCGCGGGCGACCTCGGCGACCAGCAGGCCGCGCTCTTCGGTCAGACCTGTTATTCGGCGGGCGAGGCCAAGAACACCTACGGCACGGGCTGCTTCATGTTGATGAATACGGGCGGGAAGCCCGTCCCGTCGAAATCTGGATTGTTGACGACGCTCGGCTACAAGATCGGCGACCAGAAAGCCGTCTACGCGCTGGAAGGCTCAATTGCCGTCACGGGCGCGCTCGTCCAATGGCTGCGCGACAACCTCGGCCTGATCCAAAAATCGTCCGACGTGGAAGCCCTGGCGAAAAGCGTGGACGACAACGGCGGCGTCTATTTCGTCCCCGCGTTCAGCGGACTGTTCGCGCCCTATTGGAGGTCCGACGCGCGCGGCGTCATCGTCGGGATGACGCGCTACGTCAACAAGGGACACATCGCCCGCGCCGCGCTCGAAGCGACCGCCTTCCAGACGCGCGAAGTCCTCGACGCGATGGAAACGGATTCGGGCGTGAAACTCACCGCGCTCAAAGTGGACGGCGGGATGGTCTTCAACGACCTGCTGATGCAATTCCAGTCCGACATTTTGAACGTGCCAGTCGTCCGTCCCAAAGTAGCGGAGACGACCGCCCTCGGCGCGGCCTACGCCGCGGGACTCGCCGTCGGCTTCTGGAAGGACTTCGACGAGTTGCGCGCCAACTGGGGCCGCGACCGCGAATGGAAGCCGCAGATGGACTCCGCGAAACGCGACAAACTGTATTCCGAGTGGAAGAAAGCCGTCACCCGTACGTTCGACTGGCTCTAACCGCCGCCTCCCGCCCGATACCTGACACCTGACACCTGACACCTGAAACTTGAAACTTGAAACCTGGAACTTGAAACCTGGAACCTGAAACATGAACCGACAGGAAACCCTCTCCCAAATCAAGTCCAACCCGAAAATCTCCGTCCTGATCGTCGGCGCGGGGATCAACGGCATCGGCGTCTTCCGCGACCTGGCGCTCAATGGCGTGGACGCGCTGCTCGTGGACCGTGGCGATTTCTGTTCGGGCGCGAGCGCGGCCTCCTCGCACATGGCGCACGGCGGCATCCGCTACCTGGAGAACGGCGAGTTCCGACTCGTGCGCGAAGCGGTGGCCGAACGCAACCGCATGATCCAAAACGCGCCGCACCTCGTCGAGCCGCTCCCGACCACCGTCCCGATGTTCAAGCATTTTTCGGGACTGCTCAACGCGCCGCTCAAATTCCTCGGCCTGCTGGACAAACCCTCCGAACGCGGCTCGTTCGTCATCAAGATCGGTTTGATGTTCTACGACGCCTTCACGGGAAAAACCCGCGTCGTGCCGCGCCACGCGTTTCGCGGCCGCGCCGAATCGCTCAAACTCTGGCCGCGGCTCAATCCCGACGTCCGCGCCACGGCCACTTACTACGACGGCTCGATTCTCAACCCCGAGCGTCTCGCGCTGGAAGTGATGCTGGACGGCGAAGCCGACGGCGGACGCGCGCTCAACTACGTCTCCCTCGTCGGCGGGCAGGGGAACGCGGTCACGCTCCGCGACGAACTGACGGGCGCGGTCTTCGACGTCCAGCCGAAACTGGTCGTCAACGCGGCTGGCCCGTGGATAGACGCCGCCAACGGCAGCCTCGGCTTGTCCACCCGTTTCATCGGCGGGACCAAAGGCTCGCACCTCGTCCTCGACCATCCCGAACTGCGGGAGACCATTGGCAATCATGAATTTTTCTTCGAAAACAAGGACGGGCGCATCGTCCTCATCTTCCCGCTGTACGACCGCGTCATCGTCGGCACGTCCGACATCCCCATCGAAAATCCCGACGACGCGCTTTGCACCGACGCCGAGGTGGGCTACTTCCTCGAAATGATCGCCCGCGTCTTCCCCGACATCAAAGTGACGCGCGAGAACATCGTTTTTCGGTTTTCGGGAGTCCGTCCGCTGGCGCATACAGGTTCAGCCAAAACTACGGGACAGATCACCCGCGACCATCACATCCAGGTGACGGAGGGCGAGTGGACTGGGCTCGGCTATCCCGTCTATTCGCTCGTCGGCGGCAAGTGGACCTCGTTCCGCGCCTTCGCGGAACAGGCGGCGGACAAGGCTCTGGCGTTCCTCGGCAGGACGCGGCAGAAGTCCACGCGCGAACTGCCCGTCGGCGGCGGACGCAATTACCCGCGAACCGCCGAGGAGCAGAAACGTTACCTCGACGGCCTCGCCGCGTGGACGGGATTCCCCGCCGAGCGCGTGCGCGTCCTGTTCGAACGCTACGGGACGCGCGCCGAAGCCGCGGCGTTGTCCATCGCCAGGCAACCCGATCAGCCGTTGAAGTCCCTGCCCGATTTCACGCGGCGTGAAGTCATCTTCCTCTGCCAGCAGGAGCAGGTCGTCCATCTCGACGACATTCTCCTGCGCCGTACGCTGCTGGCGATGCTCGGACGGCTCACGCGCGCCGCGGTGGAGGAGATGTCCGACGCGGCGGGCGAGTCCCTCGGCTGGGACGAGGGGCGGAAAAAAGCCGAAGCGGCGCGCGCGTTCGAACTGCTGGCGAGCCGCCACGAGGTCAGGTTGTGAATCGAAGGATGGTAGAATCCCCGAATGTCCCCGCGCAAACAAAATTCCGTTGACCTCGTCATCCCCGTCTACAACGAGGCGGGCGTGCTGGCGCGGACGCACGCGCGTCTGCGCGCGGCGGTGGACGCGCTCCCGTACGACTTCACGTTCATCTATGTGGACGACGGCTCCTCGGACGGGACCGCGTCAGAATTGGCCGCGCTGGCGAAGTCCGACGGACGCGTGCGCGTGATCTCGCTCAGCCGCAACTTCGGTCACCAGGCCGCGCTGACCGCGGGCCTCGACGCCTCGCGCGGCGACGCGGTCGTCTCGCTCGACGCCGACGGACAGCATCCGCCCGAAATGATCGCGCAGATGCTCGAACTGACGGCGCAGGGCTACGACGTCGTCCAGGCGCAGCGCGCCTCCGATGCTCAGGCGGGACGCTTCAAGAAGTGGACTTCGGATTGGTTCTACCGCCTCCTGAACTTCATCTCGGGGACGCGCGTCCTGCCAGGCGCGGCGGATTTTCGCGCCCTGTCGCGCCGCGCTGTGGACGCGTTGAAAGCCATGCCTGAGTATCATCGCTTCCTGCGCGGCATGGTCTCGTGGATCGGGTTCAAGTCCGCCATCCTGCCGTATCACCAGGAGGAGCGCGTCGCGGGCTCGTCGAAATATTCCCTCGGAAAAATGTTCCGCCTCGCGATGGACGCCATCTTCTCGTTCTCGCTCGCGCCCTTGTACGTGGGACTCAGCCTCGGCGGGATCCTGCTCCTCCTGGCGCTGACCGAGATGATCTATGTGCTTTCCTTCTGGGTGACGGGGCGCACGTCCAACCTCGCGCCTGGCTGGAGTTCGCTGATGTTCGTCATCCTCATCGTCGGCGGGATGCTGATGGTACTTCTCGGTTTCATCGGCGTTTACGTGGGTTACATTTTTCAGGAAGTGAAACGCCGTCCCATCTATATCGTCAAACGCGAGGGGAAAACGGACGAATGACAGCGCGCCTGTTTCGTCCGTGGACCGTCCCCATCGTTCTGCTCGCCGTCACCCTCGCGGCGTATGGACTCTTCGCCGCGCAGCAGGGCTTCCATTGGGACGACTGGGGTTTGATCGGCCTCATGTCTTTGCGGGGGCCGCGCGCCCTGCTCGACTATTTCGCCAAAGCGCGCCCGCTGTGGGGATATTTTTACGTCGCCACCATTTCCCTGTTCGGGACGAACCTGCTCGCCTGGCAGGTCTTCGCGCTCCTCATGCGCTGGCTCGCCGCCGTGACTTTATGGTGGTCGCTCCGCCTGACGTGGCCGCGTCGGGACGGCTTCGCGTTCTGGGCAGCGGTCTTCGCGCTGGTATATCCAGGTTTCAGTCAGCACTCCATCGCCGTCGCGTACAGTCACTACTCGATGGCGCTGGCGATGTTCTACGCCTCGCTGGGACTTTCCCTGCTGGCGCTGCGCGGCGGACGCGGGCGCGCGGCCGCGACCCTCGCCGCGTTGACTCTCTCCGCGCTGCAACTTTTTTCCACCGAATATTTTTTCGGCCTCGAACTGCTGCGCCCGATCCTGTTCTGGCTGGCGCTCGGCGGCGCGGAAAACGAGCCGCGTCGCCGCTGGAAACGCGCCGCGCTGACGTACCTCCCGTACGGTTTGACGCTCGCCGCGTTCGTCGTCTGGCGCGGATTCTTCTTCGAGTCGCAGCTCTACCGGGTCACCTCGCAGGCCTCGGCGCTCGCGTCCCTGCCGCGGCAAATCTGGGACGGCGTCTGGAACGCCTCGGCCGCGGCGTGGCTCGGCGTGTTCCGCCTGCCTCCCTCCGCCGAAATGGGGACGCGGCTCACGCTCGTTTACTGGCTCATCCTGCTCGCGGTCTTCGCGCTTTTCATGGTTTATCCCAATCGCTTGCAATCGGATTCCGCCGGTGAGAAAACCGTCCGCACGCCGATCCTGCAATGGATGGGCGTCGGCGCTCTCGCCGCGCTGACGGCGGGGATTCCGTTCTACGCGGCGCGCCTGCCCGTCCAGTTGAAATTCCCCGACGACCGATTCACGCAGCCCTTCGCGTTCGGCGTCTCCCTGCTGCTCGCCGCGGGGCTGGAGCTCCTCCCGCGTCCCGCCTGGCGGACGGCGGCCGCGTCCGCGCTCGTCGCGCTGGCGGTGGGATTGCAGGTCCAAAACGCATTCTTCTTCCGCGAAGATTGGAAGGCGCAGAAAGCCTACTTCTGGCAGTTATCCTGGCGCGTGCCCGCGCTCGAAAGCGGCACGTCCATCCTTTCGGAGCGCGCCCCCTTTCGCTTCACGGACGACGACGCGCTGGGGTTCGCGACCAATTGGATGTACGCGCCGAACTCCGACGAGCTCAGCGCGATCCACCAGGTCTCGATGTCCACGCGCCTGAACTTTCAGAGCGATACGATGAAGTTCACCCAGCCGATTCAGGGACGGCTCTTTACCAGCGATTTCGTCGTCTCCTCCGACGCGCTGATCGTGACGCAGTTCGCGCCGCCGTCGTGCCTGCGCGTCCTCCATCCCGTCTACGACGCGGACCTGCCCATCGCGCCGCGTTCGCGCGAGGCGACTGAGTCGCTGCTCGGTTTTGGACTCCCGTTCCTCCGTCGGGAGGAGGCGGCCGCGCTCCCGCTTTCGAACATGGGACAGATCCTGCCGAAGTCCGATCCGCCCGCCCGTCCGCCCGAAGCGATCTTCGGGAGCGAGCCGCCGCGTCAATGGTGTTATTATTTCGAGCAGGCCGACCTCGCCCGTTCGCAGGGAAATTGGGAGGCGGTCGCCCGCCTCGGCGACCGGGCGTTTGCCGTCCCGTTCCTCCCGAACAACCCTGCCGAGTACCTGCCGTTCATCGAGGCCTACGCCCGCCTCTCGCGCGTGGACGAGGCCCGCAAGTTGACGATGGACGCCGCGGGGCAGATGCCGATCCTGCGGCCCGCGTTGTGCGCGCTCTGGCAGAGAGTCGCCGCGGACGGCGCGCTGTCGTTGCCCGACCGCGCCGCGGCCGCGCAAATCCAAACCGACCTTCATTACTGCCCGATGGGAACCGAATGAACCTCGACAAAAATTTTTATGTGACGTTCGTGCGCCACGGCGAATCGCTCGGCAACCAGGAGAACCGCTTCCAGGGACAGGCCGACTTCCCGCTGACCGACAAGGGGCGCGAGCAGGCGCGCGCCCTCGCTTCGCGCTGGACCTCGGAGGGCGCCGTCTTCGACCTCTGCATCGCCAGCCCGCTCCTGCGCGCCAAAGAGACGGCGGAGATCGTCGTCCGCGCGCTGAACGTCCCGCTGGAAATTGACCCGCTTTGGATGGAGATGGACAACGGGCGGCTGGCGGGCCTGCGCGAAGACGAGATTGACCAGGACGAGCCGAAGTTCCTCACGCCCTACACCCGCATCGGCGAGACGGGCGAAAGCCGCCTCGAAGTCTACCTGCGCGCGGGCCGCGGCATCCAGTCCATCCTCGACCGCAAGCCGGGACGTTACCTCGTCGTCTCGCACGGCGGCATTTTGAACATGGCGCTGTACTCCATCCTGAACATCACGCCGCAAGCGCATCATCACGGACCGCGCTTCTGGTTCCGCAACACCACCTTCGCCGATTTCGTCTACAACCCCGAGTGGCACAACTGGCGGCTCCTGCGTTTTGACCGTTCTCATTGGGCATCCAGTGAGCAGTGAGCAGGGATCAGTAATCAGTGATCAGTGATCAGTCATCAGAGTCAATCTCCAATTACCAATTACCAATCACCAATCACCAATCGTAAATCCTATGACTCCTTCCCCTCTCAACATCCTCGCCTTCGGCGCGGGCGCCATCGGGACGTACATCGGCGGCTCGCTCGCGCTCGCAGGTCAGCGTGTCGTCTTTGTAGAGCAGCCCTCTGTGGCGGACGATCTGCGTCAGCGCGGGATGCGCCTTGACCTGACTCTCGATGAAAGACGAAAGACGAAAGAAGCAAATTTGCTCTCGCCACAATCGTTCGTCGCGGCTGCCTCGCTCGAAGACGCGCTCAAATACTGGCCCTTCGACGCCGCCATTTTCGCGCTGAAATCCTTCGACACGCCCGCCGCGCTGGAGGGGATGAAGCCCTTCGCCGAAAAACTCCCGCCCATCCTGTGCCTCTCCAACGGCGTGGACAACGAGCCCGCCATCGCGGACGCGCTGGGCGCGGATAAAGTCGTCTACGGGACGGTCACCTCCGCCATCGGACGCCGCGCCGCGGGCGACATCGTGCTGGAAAAACTGCGCGGCATCGGCATCGCCAACGGGAATCCGCTTTCCGCCAAACTCGTCGCCGCGTTCAACGCCGCGTACCTCAACGCCCAACTCTTCCACGACGCGGCCGCCATGAAGTGGTCCAAAATGCTGACCAACCTTGTCGCCAATCCCTCCTCGGCTATTTTGGACGTGACCGCCGCGCAAGTCTTTGCCGATAGGCGTCTCTACAAACTGGAGATCGAAATGCTGCGTGAGTGTCTCGCGGTGATGAAGGCGCAGGGAATCGAAGTAGTAGACCTGCCGAAGACGCCCGTCCGCGCGCTGGCGTTCGCGACGCGTCTCCCGCTGTGGCTGTCGAAACCGCTCCTCGGCCGCGCGGCGGGAAGCGGACGCGGCGGCAAGATGCCCTCGTTCCACATTGACCTCCACTCGGGGCGCGGCAAATCCGAAGTGGACTACCTGCACGGCGCGGTCGTCCGCGCGGGCGCGAAGACGGGAGTCCCGACGCCCGTCAACCAATTGTTCACCGAGACGCTGCTCGCGCTGACGAACGGGGAAATCCCGTTGGACGAGTTCGCGGGCAAGCCAGGGAAATTGCTGGCGAAAGCGAAGAAACATGACCAGCAATAACCAGAAGCTCAGAATCTTTTTATGTCACTCCCCAGCGGACGCGAAAAAAGTTCGGGAGTTCCGCGCGCGGCTGGCCTCGAGCGGCTTCGACGTTTGGTTTGACGAAGCGAAGCGGGCGGCGGGACAGGATCGGGACTCGGAAATCCGTCATGCCGTGCGGCAAGCCGACGCAGTGATCGTGTTTCTCTCGAAGAACTCCATCACCAGGGAGGGCGCCGCGCGCAAAGAGATCCGCTTCGCGCTGGACGTGGCGGACGAGAAACCCGAAGGCGCCATTTCCGTCATCCCCGCCCGGCTGGAGGAATGTTCGACGCCCGAACGCCTGCTCCGATACCAGCGGGTGGACTTGTTCAACCCCGCGAGTTACGAGAAGATGATCTATACGCTCAAACTCCGCGCCCGGCTTCTCGGCAAGGAGATCTCGGTCACGCCCTCGCCCGACGTTGTTGTGTATCTTTCCGACGGGCGGCGGTTGACCGCGCCGCGCGGCACGAGCGTCGAGGAATTCCTGAAGCCGATCGCGGACACCTTCTCCGCTCCCGTGATCGCGGCCATCGTGAACAGCGAGCTGCACGAACTGACCTATCGGGTCAACTTCGAGTCGTTGATCCAACCCGTCGCCATGGACACTGCCGACGGCGCGCTCATCTATCGCCGCTCGCTCATCTTCCTGCTGGAGATGGCCTTCGCCGACTTGTATCCCAAAGGCAAGTTGACGATTGACCACTCCGTCTCCTCGGGCGGCTACTTTTGCCAGGTGTCGGGACGCGGCCCGCTGTCGCAGTCGGAACTCGACGCGCTCGCCGCCCACATGCGCGAACTCGTCGAAGCCGACCTGCCGTTCGAGCGCTCCGAAATCCCCATTGAGGAAGCCGTCGCCTATTTCAAAAAACTGAAACTCAACGACAAAGCGCGCCTGTTGGCCCATCGCCAGAAACCCTACCTCACTCTCTACAGCCTCAGCGGACGGCGCGACTATATGCACGGCTACATGGCGCCCTCGACGGGATACCTGAAGTGGTTCGACCTGACTCTCGTCAACGGCGGGTTCACGCTCCGCTTCCCGCGCCGCCACGCGCCTGCCGACCTCCAGCCGATGGGCGACTACCCCAAACTGCTCGCCGCCTTCCGTCAATATGGCGACTGGCTCGCCCGCCTCGGCATTGACAACGTGGGCGCGCTCGACGACGCCATCGAAGCCGGCCGCGCCGAGGAGATCGTGCTGGTCTCCGAGGCCATGCACGAGCGTCACCTCGCGCAGATCGCCGCGCAGATCGTCGAACGCGCCGCCAGCATCGTGTTGATCGCGGGGCCGTCCTCCTCGGGCAAGACCACCTTCTCGCGCCGCCTCAGCATCCAACTGCTCGCCAACGGCCTCTCGCCCTATCCGCTCGAATTGGACAATTACTTTGTGCCGCGCGAGAAAACCCCGCTGGACAAGGACGGCAACCCCGATTATGAAGCCCTCGAAGCGCTCGATCTGCCGCTCCTCGCAAAGGACCTCGCCCGCCTCGTCGCGGGGGAGAAGACGCATCTGCCGCGCTACAACTTCAAGACGGGACGGCGCGAAGCCGGGGACGTGATCCAACTCCACAAGGGACAGGCTCTCATCCTCGAGGGCATCCACGGACTCAACCCCCGCCTCCTCCCCGAATCCCTCGCGGGCCGCGCGTTCACGATCTACGTCTCGGCCCTGACGCAGGTCAACCTCGACCGCCACAATCGCGTCTCCACCACCGACACGCGCCTGATCCGACGCATCGTCCGCGACGCGCGCGAACGCGGCTACTCCGCCGCGCAGACGATCTCGCGCTGGGAATCCGTCCGCCGCGGCGAGAAGCGTTACATCTTCCCGTACCAGGAAAACTGCGACGTGATGTTCAACTCCGCGCTGGTGTACGAACTCTCCGCGCTCAAACCGCTGGCCGAGCCGCTGCTGCGACAAGTCCCCTACGGCGTGCCGGAATACATCGAAGCCAAACGCCTGCTGGCTTTCCTCGAGTGGTTCATTCCCGTGGACGCGAACCTCATCCCCGCCAATTCCATCGTCCGCGAGTTTTTGGGCGGTTCGAGTTTGAAGGAATTCAAGGTGTGGAAGAGACATTGACGATCCCCCGTTTTCGCGCGCACTGCGCAGCGCGCGTCCTCTAGCGCAGGAACGACGTTAAAAAACATCGCCTACAATTATCTTTTCAACCGCCTCGCGTCGCCATCGCGGACCGTCACCCCGACCGCGTCCAGATGCTCCAGCAATGCCTGCGCGTATTTCCGCGTCGTGCTGAGCAGGTCGCGGACCTCGGCCAGCGTCGTCTGGCCGTTTTGCGCGATGAACGACTTGACCTTTTCCGTCATCGCCGCGTAATCCTTCGAGCGGAAGACCACCTCCTGCGAGACGGCGGTCAACTCGCCCATTTCGATCAACGCGTTGTAGACTTCCTCTCCCACCTCGGCCTGACTCTCTTTGACGCTGGGCGGCGCGGACGGGTCCGCCTCGAACCTCCGCATCAACGCCTTCACTTTGACTTGCTGCGCGGCGTCCAGGCGGACTGCGTGCGCGGGCAGCGCGACGAACGCCCCATTTTCGTCTACCACTTTACGATTCGCGATCAGCGCGAGCCCTGCGTTGAAGACGCGCGGGGCGAGTTTGAGTTTCGATTTAAGTTCCTCGCGCGGGATCCCCTTGCGGAGCGGAAAGGCCTTGTGATACTCGCCCACGATTTGCAGGGTTTTGTCCTGCAACGCGTCCCAGCGAGACGCGGGCATTACCAGGCTGTCCGTCCGCCATTCGCCGCCGTCCAGGTTGACCAGCGTCCCGTTTGCGAGCAATTCGTTCATCGCCGAGACCGCCGCCTCGGATTCCAGCCCCGAGCGCGCCATGACCTCCTTCGCCGAAGCAGGAGAGAGCGCCAGCGCGGCTTCGAGCAGCACGTCCGCAGGGGAGCCGCGGGCGAACGACTCCAGCGAACTTAGCGTCGCCTCGTCGAAGCGTTTGTGGCGTCCCTTCGGATGCGGATCCGCGATCACGCCGCCGCCGATGGTCTCGGTGGGGGAGGGACGGCGCAGGATCAACCGGTCGCCGCGGACGGCCACGAGCGGGTCGCGCAGTTCGAGCTGGACCCAGCCCTCGGAGGCGGGCGCGAGTTCGTCCGCGCCCAACACGCGCGCGACGGCGATCGTCTCGGCCGCGCCGAGGAAGACTTTGACTTCCGCGCCGTGCTTCAGCGGGGCGGAGGCGTCTTTGAGCAGGCGCAGGCGCGCGTCCACGCGGCGGGTGGGCTGGTATTGATTCGGGCGGACGACGACCTCCCCGCGTTGGATTTTCTCGGCCGCGATCCCCGAAATGTTGACCGCCGTCCGCGAGCCGGGGGCGGCGCGGTCTTCTTTTTTCTTGTGGGTCTGGAGTCCGCGCACGCGGCCTTTTTGTTCCGACGGCAGGATCTCCACCTCGTCGCCCAGCGCGAGCGCGCCGTCCGTCAACGTGCCGGTGACGACCGCGCCGAATCCCGGCATGGAGAAAACGCGGTCTATCGGCAGGCGCGGACGGTTCAGGTCGGGGCGGGAGGGTTTTTCCGACAGGAGGGATTGGAGGCTGGCCGCGAGCGCGTCGAGTCCCGTTTTGGTTTTGGCGGAGACGCGCAGGATGGGCGCGTCCGCCAGGACGGTCCCGCGCACGGCGGCGCGGACGTCCGCTTCGAGAAGCTCCAGCCAGTCGGGGTCGGGAGCGAGATCGGTCTTGGTCAGGGCGATGAGTCCGGCGGGGATCTGGAGCAGGTCGAGGATGGCGAGATGCTCGCGGGTCTGCGGCATCACGCCCTCGTCCGCCGCGATGACCAGGAGCGCGGCGTCTATCCCCCCGATGCCGGCCAGCATGTTCTCGATGAAGTCGCGGTGACCCGGCACATCCACGATGCCGATTTCCTCGCCGTTGGGCAGGACGAGCCAGCCGAAGCCGAGGTCTATGGTCATCTCGCGCTCGCGCTCCTCTTTAAGGCGGTCGGGGTGAACGCCTGTGAGCGCGGCGATGAGCGTGGACTTGCCGTGGTCTACGTGACCGGCTGTGCCGATAACGCGCATAGCTGTTCGGTCTATCCCCGGTCACGCCGAGCGCGGAGGCTTGGTTTGCTTTGCGGACTGCGCGGCCGGTTTCATTTCGTTTTCCTGGCGGTTTTCTTTCCGTGTCCCATGATGCGTTCGCTGGAAGTGAGCCATTCGTGCGCCCAATTCATCAGTTCCTGCATTTGACGCTCGAGGGCCTCGGTGGTCTGGTGGAGTTGGTCCTGCGCGGTCTGGATGGGATCTTCGAACGCGGCGATGCGTTCCTCGGCGGCGGCCATGGCCTGGCGCAATTCGCGGACGGCCTCGTCCTGCGAGAGCGTGTAACTGGCCCAGCGTTTCTGGTCTTCGGATTTGAAGGCCGTCCATTCCTGGCGGGCGCGTTCGTCGCCGAGGCGCTGGATTTCGGTGATCTCGTTGATGCGCCGTTCCATTTTCTGGTTGAGTTCGAGGAAGGCGTCCTGGGCGCGCTTGGCGGCGCGCGAGGCTTCTTCGGCGGCCAGCACCTGCGCGTCGAGCGAGCTGACCTGTTTGACGACGCCCTCCGCCCGGCCGATCCATTCCTTCCAGGCGCGTTCGCGCTCCACCTGCGCGAGGGACTGCTGTTCCATGAACACGGCCTGCGCCTGCTTGCGCTCGGATTCGGACGCCAGCAGCTCGTTCATGCGGTTCTCGACGATGTTCAGGCTGTCCAGGTTCAATTGCATTTTGTCGCGCGTCTCGTTGAGCCTTTTGACCTGCGCGGCCAGGTCGCCCTGCAGGTCGGCGACGCGCTTGGCGTCGGTGCGGCGCGATTCGTCGAAGGCCTTTTGCGCGCGGATCATCTGCTCGTGCGTGGCGGCGATCTCCTCGGCGCGCGTTCGGATGTCGGTCAGCGCCTGCGAGATGCGGATGTCCTCCGCGGCGCTGAGTTGGAGTTGTTTGTGGATGTCGGTCAGGTCGAACGAGTTGCGGGCCTCCACGATGCCGCGGCTCAACTTCTCGAACTCGGTCTGACTCCGCTTCGAGAGCTCGAGTTCGCGCTTCTGCGCCTTCTTCTCGATCCGTTCGATGGCCGCGGCCATGTCGGCGCGCTGCTTAGCGAAGATCGCGTCGAACTGGTTCAGGCGCGCCGCGGTCGCGGTCACCTCGGCCAGCTCCTTCTCCAGCGACTTGATCTTTTTATTCAACGCGGCTACCTCGCGCTCGAGGGCGGGCAGTTGCTCCTTCACCGCGTCGGCGGTCTCGCTCGTCTTGCGCTGCTGTTTTTCCAGCCAGTCTATGCGCTTGATGATCTGCTCGAATTCCATGAGAGACTCCGGGAATTTCCTTTAAGGTTGGTTTGCGGACGAATTATAGCGCCCCCTGTCCGAGGCGTTCGAACAGGGCGGGCAGGTCCTTCAACAGGAACTGGGAAACCTGCGGAACGAGTCCCAACGCGACGAGCGCGGCGACGCCCAACGCGATCAGCGCGGCCTGCGTGCGCGTCTCGCGGGACCTCCAACCGGCCTCCGCGTCTGGGAGGACGACCACCCCCAGCGTCCGCACCGCGCCGGTCATCAGGCCGAGGAGACCGAGCGCCAGCCAGATCGTCTGCGTGGACGAGAGAGTCGCGAGGTCCTCGAGCAGGATCAGGCGGAGGGGGAATCCCGCCAGCAGGGGCAGTCCCGCGGCGGAGAAGTTCGCCAGGACTACGCCCGCGGCCGCGAACGGCAATCGCCGCGCGATCCCCTGCGCGTTGGCAAAGGTCGGCGGGTCCGCCTGCGATTGGATCGTCGCCAGCGACAGCGCCCACACGGCCAGTCCCAGCCCGCGCGGGATAATCTGCATGAACACGAGTTGGACTCCGTCCGTCGTCCCGAGGCTGAGCGCGACAAGCAGGAAACCCGTCTCGGCGATGGCGGCGTAGCCCATCAGCCGCCCGAGGTGACGCTGGAAGGCGGCCGAAAGTCCCGCGCTGACCGCCATCAGCAATCCCGCGACGCGCAGGGCGGTCATCAGTTCAGAGGAGAGGCGCAGGAAGGGGTAGCGGTCCAGGAATCCCATGCCGAACAAAACCGTCGCCTGCGGCAGCAGCCAAAGCAGGAAGCCGACGATGTACGGCGAGGATTCTTCGAGGAGCATGACGATCCAAGTGTAGAGCGGAAAAATGGACAGCAGGAAGGCGAATCCCATGGCGAGCATGGCGGTGGATTGCGCCGTCAGGGTCACGTCGCCGGGACTGGCCTCCACGCCCGCCAGCAGCCAGCCCGCCATCAGGATGAAGGGAAGCGCCAGCGTCTGGAAGATGACGTAACGGAGGATGCCGCGCCCCGGTTTTTGGGAGAGGGGCAGGAGCATCGGCACGGACAGCAGGACGGCGATCTCGATGAACACCGCCGCGAACAGGAAGGGACGCACCGCCAGCGCGGCCACTGTCAGCCCGAGGATGATCAAGCCGAGCGGCGCCAGCCGGCGCGCCAGCCCCAGCGCCTCCGCGCCGAAGAACCACATGGCCGCCAGTCCGTAGAGGATTGCCAGCAATGCGCCGTGCTCGCTTTGCAGAATGAAACTGCGCCCAAGCACGTTGAGCGTCCCCGCCAGTTTGAACGAGAAGGGGCCGAGCAGGAGCGCGGCGTCAATGGGGACGACCAGCGCGAGCAGTCCCAGCGCCAGCGCGCTGGCCGCGCTCATCCGCGCGAGGAAGCGTTCGTCGCGGAAGAAGAGCAGGAAGCCGCCCAGCGCGATCGGCAGGACGATCCATAGAAGCGGGGCGCTCATTTGGGGAACTCCTCTTCCGCCTCTTCGGTCGGCGCGGCCGTCAGCAGGTACGCGCCGGAGAGCGCCAGCCCGAGGTTGACGATGGAAAGCAGCCCCGCGAGCAGGATGGAGGTTTCCACGGTGGCGTACAGGATCTCGAAACCCGCCATGAAGGTCAGCAGGCCGAATGTGATTTTCAGGATGTCGGCGGTGACGCCCAGTTGGATCAGTCCCATCCCGGCTAACAGGAGGCCGCCCGCCAGCACGGGACGACCGACGCCGGGGATCATGGTCTCTGCCTGCGGGGTGGCCGCGACGACGAGGACGATGGCTATCGCCGCGATAAACAGGCGGAAGAGGCGTCCTTGCGGCCAGGGACTCGCCTCCGACGGCTCCGACTCGGAGAGGCCGGGACGCGTCACGCCGAGGGTGGCGGCGGCCATCCAGCCCGTCACCAGTTTGATGGAGGCCAGGCCGAAGGGCCAGTGCAGCGTCATCAGCCAGAACATGCCGAGATATTGCGCGGCCAAAAAGATGAGGCCCCAGCGCCAGTCGCGGCTGAGAAACAAGCCAATCGAGGCGGCCAGGAGGAGCGCCACAGGAGTCCACGCGAGCAGGACGGTCAGCATCAGGGTACCCTCGGCGCCAGCAGGGACAGGAAGAGGACGAGGAAGAGCAGCGCCCACAAAATCCCGCCCTCGCCTTCGAGCGTGCGGTTGACGGGCTCGATCAGGCGGCCGGTGGAGCGGTAGAGATTCCACAGGAAAGCATAGACCGAGTCGAGGCGCGAAGCCTCTCCCTGCGGACGCACCCAGTGGGCGCGCGTCGGGTTGAGCCAGCGCAGGCGCGGCGTCAGCCAGAGGAGGAGGAGGGTCAGCGCGGCGGCTGAAAGTCCTGCGGGAAGCGTTCCGAGGAGACGCGCCCCGTCCCAGCCGAGGAGTCCCAGCAGGAGGAGAGTCGCGAGCGGGAGGACGATCCCCGCCGGGTAGATGTTGCGCGCCCAGATCATCTGCGCGTCGAGCGGCTCCAACGCGGCGGAGCGCGTCGCGTGGCGGATGAAGCCCGTCGCGAGCATGGCTTGCGCGGCGACGAGCAGCGGGAACGCGATCCATCCGATCAACGTGAGCGGCGCGCCGCTGTCCCATCCGCCCGCGGTGGGCGAGAACGGCAGGGCGGAGATGCCCCACAGTCCCGCGAACAGGACGACGCGCTGGAGGACTCTATGCTGGACGGACGAGAGGAACAGCGCGCCGCCCGCCAGCATCATCGCGATCCCCCAGCCCACCGAGCCGACGGCGCTGCCGCGCAGCGCGGCCGCGATGGACAGGGAGGCGAGCGCGATGATCCAGTAGGGACGCCCGCTGAGTTCGTCGGGAGAGCGCATCCACATCCAGCCGCCGTATAGGGACGCGGCCGCCACGAGCAGGAGGAGGACGTGCGCGAACGGCGAGACGATTCCCTGCGCGGGGAGGCGGGCGAGGATCACGAGGCTGGAGGCCGCGGAGACGAAACGCAGCGCCGCGCCGAAGCCGCGTCGCAGGGCGGATTCGGCGGAGTAGGCCAGGTGCAGGGGCAGGACGCCCAGTCGCAGCGAGGCGGCGAGAACGAGGTATACGCCCGTTTCGGGCAGGGGCGCGTTCAGGTCAAGTTCGGAGCCGTGTTGCAGGCTGGATATCCCCGCCCAGAGGAGCAGTCCCGTGCCGAGCAGGCGCGCCGTCAGTCCCGCGACCACGCGCTCGCTCGCGCCCGGCTCGTCGGTGGAGACCAGCTGCATGACCAGTTCGGTCAGGTCAATGGCGGTCCACACCAGCACGAGCGTCAGCGGGTTGTTCGACGTCACCGCCAGCAGGCCGAGGCCGATCAGCGTCAACGTCCCGGCCCAGGAGAAAGGCGCGGGGAAATTCTCGCGCGCCACCTCGGTCAGGATGACCGCCAGCCCCAGCGTGGCGAGCGCCAGCGCGTAAGGCCAGTTGGCCCGGTCCGCGAAAAAAGCTGGAGATTGGGCGAAGAGCGCCGACGAGCCCCAGGCGGGCAGTTCCATCAGGATCGGCATCCGCAATTGCCAGAGCAGCGCGCCGATCCACGCCAGGAACGCGCCGCCGACCGCGACGAGCCAGGCGAAGCGGTGGTTGGGCCGCAGCGCTTGCAGGACGGAAAGCGCCAGGGCGGCGGCAAAAAGGATCAGGACTGTGATAATGAGGAACATTGCAGGGTGCGGGTATTTTATCAGGTTTGCCCCGTGCGACGCTCGAATGTTGTACAATCACCGCCATGTCTCTCATGCGGATTTCAGGCCGCGCCGCCTCCCGATCCCTTTCCTCCCTTCGACGTTTCGGACTCCCCGGCCTCTTCCTGTTTTTGCTGGCGGCCTGCGCCTCCGCCTCCCCCGAACCGACCGCCTCGCCGATTCCTTTCGTCACCCCCGATGGACTCGCCACCTCGACCCCCTTCCAGCCCGGAGGCGACGCGCCCGCTCCTGCCGAGGCCGCCGCGACGCGGCTGCCGCCGGTCACGCCGAACTTCACGCGGACCGCGCCCGCGCCGACGCCCACGTCCGCCGTCTCCAACTCCCTCGACCTCATCGTGGACATCAATCCGCTCACCGGCCTGCCGCCCTCCGACCCGAAATTGCTGGAGCGACGTCCGCTGGCGATCAAAATTTCCAATTATCCGCGCGCCATTCGCCCGCAATATGGTCTCACCCTCGCCGACCAGGCATTCGAGTACTACATCGAGTGGGGGGCCACGCGTTTCATCGGCGTCTTCTACGGCAACGACTCGAAGCAGGTTGGGCCCGTCCGCTCGGGGCGTTTCTTCGACGAGCATGTGGCGCGCATGTACCAGGCCTTCCTCGTTTTCAATTACGCCGACCCGCGCGAGTGGAACTATCTGAAAGAGAGCGACCTATATCCCTATCTCGTGATTCCCAGCTGCTACGGGAATCTCTGCCCGCCGTTTTTCATCTCGAACGCCAAGCAACTGCCAGACGAACGTCACCTGACCAATTATTTCGACACCACTCGCTTCGCCGATTACATCGCGCAGCGCGGCGTCAACAATTCGCGCCAGCAGATCAGGAACGGATTCTTCAGCGAGCAGGTCCCCGAGGCTCGAACGCGGGTGAAGCGCGTCTATACGTTCTATTCCACCGACTCTTATAATTTCTGGGAGTATGATGAAGCCACGCGGCAATACTTCCGCTCGGAGGAGGTCGCGGCGGTGGACCTCGACGCCGGCGTCCCCGAATCCTACGAGGCCCTCATCGACGCGGCCACCGGCCGGCAGGTCAGCGCCCAGAATCTGGTGACGCTGTTCGTCTCGCATACCTTTTCCAACGAGTTCAACGCCGAAGACGAGGTCTATCACATCAACCTGGTCAACTCGGGACGCGCGTACGTGTTCCGCGACGGCGTCGTCATCCCGGCGCGCTGGGTGCGTCAGGCGTACGACCAGCCGCTCCTGCTTGCCACGCTCGAAGGCGATCCCATCTACCTGCGCCCCGGGCGGACGTTCTACGAAGTCATTGGGATGAGGTCCACCCTCACAGAGGATGGCGATGAATGGCGCTTCCAATTCCACACGCCGTGATTCGGTACACGGATGACACGGATTTTGCAGATTCGCACGAAAAATTTAATAAATCCGTGAAATTCCGTCGTTTCCGTGTAATCCGTGTACAAGTTGGATTTAATCTACAGAATTATCCGCGTGTCGCGGTACAATCTCAAAAGGAGCGAACCCATGCCCATTGACCCCAGTTTCATGAGCAGTTTTGCCCTTGTGTTGACCGGCTTCGGCGGCGCGTTCCTCGCCGCGCTGTGGATCAGCCTCGTGGTCTGGACCTATCGCGACATCCGCACGCGCGTCCGCGACCCGCTGGCGCAAATCCTTTCCGCGCTGCTGGTGGCCGTCCTGAACATCCCCGGCGTGTTGGTATACCTCATCCTCCGTCCGCCGCGCACGCTGGAGGAGGAGTACCAGCGGACGCTCGAAGAGGAGACCCTGCTCCAGGCGCTGGAAGACCAGCCCATCTGTCCGGGCTGCGAGCGCCGCGTCCGCGAGGACTGGCAGGTGTGTCCCAACTGTCAGACGCGTCTCCGCAAACCCTGCCTGCATTGCGGACGTCTCATGGAATTGCCGTGGAACATCTGTCCCTATTGCGGCACGACCGCGCCCGGCGCGCGCAAGGAAAGCGTCAGCATGGACGACGCCCTGCGCGACCTGCATTTGAAGGATGAGGACCTGGGGAAATCCTTGTAATGAAGATCGAGTCCCTCACGCTCACACATTTACGCATGCCGCTCGTCTCGGCGTTCGAGACCTCCTTCGGACGCGTCACGCACCGCGAGTGCATCCTCGTCGCCGCCCGCGCCGAGGGGTTGACCGGCTACGGCGAATGTGTGGCGGACCGCGACCCCGGTTACAGTTACGAGACGACCGGGACAGCCTGGCACATCATCAAAGACTTTATCGCGCCGCTCGTCGTCGGGCAGGAGATCGCCGACGCGGGGGACTTCCAGCGCCGCGTGGACGGAATCCGCGGTCACCATTTCGCGAAAGCGGGCGTGGAGATGGCAGTCTGGGACCTGCTCGGCAGGCGCGAGGGAAAGTCGCTGCGGGAATTGCTCGGCGGCGAAAGGACGCGGGTGGATGTGGGCGTCTCGATTGGCTTGCAAGCCACGCCCGAAAAACTCGTCCGACAGGCGGCGGAGTACGTGGCGCAGGGTTACCGCCGCGTCAAGATCAAGATCAAGCCCGGCCGCGACACAGCAGACGCGCTTGCCGTCCGCGCCGCGTTTCCCAACCTGCTCCTTCAGGTGGACGCCAACTCCGCCTATACCCTGAAGACCAGCGCGGCGCTCAAGCCGCTCGACGACCTCGACCTGCTCCTCATCGAACAGCCGCTTTACGAAGACGACATCTGGGATCACCGCAAATTACAGGCCGGCTTTAAAACCGCCATCTGCCTCGACGAGAGCATCGTCACGCCCCGCCACGCGCGTTACGCCATCGAGATGGAGGCCTGCCGTATCATCAACATCAAGCCCGGGCGTCTCGGTGGACTGAGTCAGGCGGTCGCCGTCCACGACCTGTGCCGCTCGCGCGGGATGCCGGTCTGGTGCGGCGGGATGCTGGAGACGGGCGTCGGCCGCGCCTCGAACCTGGCGCTGGCCTCGCTTCCCGGCTTTACCCTGCCCGGCGACATCTCTGCCTCGGAACGCTACTACCTGCGCGACATCACCCGCGAGCGTTTTACGCTGAACGCCGACAGCACGATAGACGTCCCTGCCGCGCCCGGCCTCGGCGTGAGCGTGGACCAGTCCGCGTTGCGCGCCTTCACCCTCGCGGAGATCGTCATCGCGCCGCGTTGATCCCCTATCGCGTTTCGGTTTGCAGCAGGTTTTGAATCAGCCCCGGTTTGCCGGCGGGTTTCCCGTCTTTGTCATATTGCCCATATAAGCGGCTCATGGATTCCAGCGCGTTGAACGAGAGGGTGACGATGACGTACGCCCTGCCTTTGTAAAGCACGATTCCCGCGTCGGCGTTGATCGAGCCGTTGTGATAAAACGCGTGCCCGTTCTTGCTGAGCGATACGGCGCCGAGACTGCGCGTCAGATTTTTGAGCGGGCCGCGCGCCGGGCCGGGTTCGTCCAATTCCAGCAGGCTGAAGGCCGCGCCGCGCAGCCTCTTATCGTCGAGGCGGTACAGGGCGGAGTAGAACTGGAAGAGGTCGCGGGCCGTGTACGTGTTGACGGCGCGGGCCGACGGGTCGCATTTCAGGACGGCGGACTGGTTGGCGCAGGAGTCCGTCAGGCCGCTGGTGGAAAGCGCCTCCTCCCGCGGGCCGTCCGCGGCGTTCTCGACGACGTTATTCCACTCGTAGAGTCCGCGGCGCGGCGCGCCGCTTTCATAGGCCAGCCCGGTAAATTGGTCGAACCAGGCGTTGAAGGAGGTCAGCGCGTTGGGGCCGCCGCAGTCCGCCTCCATTTGGGGATGCTCGGCGGGCAGGCAGTTTTCGTAGACGAATTTCAGCGCGTCGGCGGTCGCGAGGTTTCGGCTTTGGGCGATCATCCCGTAGATTTTTGCGAGGATGAAATAACGCGTGTCAATGTCCCCGGCCAGGCCGTTGCTGACGTAACGGCGCTCGGCGGAAAAATCGCCCACGTCTTTCCAATTTTTCGGGTCGGAGAGGAATTCCGCGAGAGCCTGCTCATAGTCCGCGCTGGTGTAGTATTCGATGTTGCGCGCGGCCTCCAGATCCTGGAAATGTTCCTGCCACTCCGCGCTGGAACTGTCCCAGTACGCGCGGCAGGAGGAGAGGAAGTAGGTCAATACCGGGCCCTTGAACGCCGACGCGAATTGGAAGGGGACGTCGGCGTTGACGGAGACCAGCTCGCGGTCGTCGGTCAAATCGTAAATGTAGACGCCGATGTCTTCGGCGGTACGGTCGGGATGGCAGCTGTTCGCGCCGGGGAGCAGCGCGTCGAGGAAGGCCCGGGTGTGATCGGGACGCGGGGTGGGCGTGCGGGTGGGGACGGCCGTTTGGGTGGGGGCCGCCGTCGGGGAGGGGGACGCGGCAGGCGTCGCCGGGCTGGGGCTGGGAGTCGGGACGGGCGTCGGGCTGGGAGCGCAGGCAAAGGTCGAGAAGGCCAGTCTCAGGATGACGGTCAAAGTCAGGAGGCGGGAGGTCGTTTTCATGGGCGGGCGCTATTTTAATTCAATTTTTCTTTTTCGGTCTTTCGGTCGGCGGAAAGCCGCCGGGACAAAAGACCTTTGCGGTTTCGCGCCGAATCAATGTAGAATTGCCAAAGGAGGCCGCCATGAGCAGAGCGCGCGCAAAACGTATTTTTGGGATGACCGTCCGACAGTGGGCGGTGTTGGGGGTTCTTTTTCTAAGCATAGTGTGTGTGCTGGCCGGCGGACTGTGGTGGCTGAACTCGATCGTGGCCTCGACCTACGCCGGGCTGAACGCGCAGATCGCCGCCGTCACCCCGCTGCCGACCGCGACGCTTACGCCCACCGCGGCGCCGACCGCGACCGCTTCTCCCACGCCGATCGCGTATGAGTCGCTCATCCCTGCTGGGTGGCTGCAGGCCGAAAGCGACGCCGCGCCCGGGATGGAGGTCTGGCTGCCGAATAGTTTTGTTGTGCCGCTCGAATCGGAAAGGGACGCGTCTTACAAGATCGTTGACCCGGCCGACGAGAGCGCGCAGTCGGTCGTGTTTCTCAGGGATACCGCCCCCAGCGCGTATTTCATTTTCACCACCTTCCAGCTTTACACGCGCCCGGTCTTCGCTTCGGGCCTCGATAAGATGATCGACGCGCAGTTCGCGGACTTGATGAAGAACGGGATTTTGCTCGAACGCCGAACTTTCGCTTTTCAGACGGAAGATTATCCCGCCCGGCGGTTGACCTTCGAGGTCAGTTTCAACGGCTCGGAAGCCGGGCTGGCAATCTATGCGATCCAGGTCGGGACCGATGTGTTCTATCTGGGTTTCACCGCGCCGTTCAACGAACTGTACCAGCGCCTGCCCGAATTCGACAGCATCGCGTGGACATTCCGCGTGACAAAGTAAACATCCCCCGACAATGACCAGCGGATAAACGGATGGAAAGCGCTTACCCGCTTGCGCCGCGCCTGCGGTGGGCGCTGGTGTCCGTTTTCCTCCGCTGGTCGCTTCTTGATTTTGTGCCGCCAACCTTGCGCTGTAATCTAAACACGAAATACAAAGTATCCATGAACGAGGGTTCACCCCGAATGATGAAAATCTGGAATCCCGAAGTTCTACCTCGGGAAAGCCGCAAGTGGAACTTGCGGAATCCTTTTGATTCATGTCAGGCGCCCAAAGAATGAAAGCGCTCTGATTTCACGGGTTCTTCCTTCGTTGACTCCGCGAAGCGCCCTGTGGGTTGTGACCCTTCGTGTTAAAAATGTCCCGTTAAAAACGGAAGAACTTTTCTCGTGTAACGCGTATTGAACGCGCTTACCAACGTCCTATGGTTGTCTTTGCAGGATGATCTTCAGACCGCCGTAATAATTTTCCCCGCTGGTCTTCGCGCAGGCCGGCGGCGTCAGGTCGGAGAGGAGAACGCCTCCGTCCGCGGCGCGCAGGCTGTACATCACGCCCGTGGACAGGAGCGCGTCGGCATAGCCGTTGCCCAGTTCAGGTTTGAAGCCGGTGAAGAAGCGCTCTTCGCCTCCTGCCCATGAAAGGATAAATTCCACGCCGGGGATCTGCCGCCGCCCGGTCGTCAGCATGGCGAAGACCTGGAGGAGTCCTTCGGGCAGCGTCTCGTCGCAGACGATTTCCTGCGAGGCGAGTTCGAACGGCGAGCCGGGGCGCGGCGTGGGAGTCCGCGTGGGACGCGCGGTGGGGGTGTATTCGGGGAAGGGCGCGGACTCGTCGGAGGGAGTTGAGGTGGCCGGCAGCGGGACGGGCGTCTCGTCGCGCGGCGGGACGGGCGGCGCGACAGCCTCCGTCGGCGTGGACGAAGGGACGACGGCGCCGATTCCCTGCAGGGCGGAGGCGAGTTGCGCGAGCTGGTAGGATTGCAGGGCGTCGCCGCTGGATAGCGCGCGCTGGGCCTGCCCTGAAAGCGCCTGATAGGAATCCGGGTCGCCCAGCAGCGCGAGACGCGCTTCCGCGCGCGGCAGGTCGTTGTTCGCGACGTAGGCCGCGGCGATGACGGCGCGGTAGCGGTCCTTGAAGTCGGCGCGCAGGGCGGCGGGGGACGCGTCCGCGACTTTGACGGGGGCGAAGATCCACGCGTAGGCCAGTCCCAGCGCGAGGCCGGCGAGGAGGGCGAGGACGGTTTCCCACGGGAAACGTCTCATGGCGAAGACGCTCCGCCGGAGGGCTGCCAGCCGCGCAGGTCCTCGACGAGCGCCCGGAGCGCGGACATCTCCGATGGCGAATAGCCGGCCGAAGGTCCGAATTGAAGCGCCTGCGAGGCGATCCCGGCGGGCGGGTCGCTTCCGAAGATCGCCAGTCGACGCGCCGCCAGGTCGAGGTCGCGTTCCGATTGGTAGGCCTCGGCGACCATCAAAATGTAGTCGGCGCGGAAGTCGGCGCGCAGGGTTTCGGGAGGCAGGTCCACCACCTCCACCGGGCTGACGATCCAGCCGTAGAACAGTCCGAGTCCCGCGCCCGCGGCGAGCGCGAGCAAAGCCCAAAGCCATCGTTTCATGCTTGTATTTTGCCACAGGTGGGGGGAAATGAAAATGCCCGGACAGGCGACCGGCGGCGCCCGAAGACGCCTCCTTACCGCTGCTGCCTCTCGGCCCTGGCGGGGTTCGAAGGGCTTCGCCGCGCCGGGCCTGCCCGGACGACGCAAGGATACCATGAAAAAGATGGAGGCGCTCCGAATGATGAGAATTTGGAATCCCGAAGTTCTACCTCGGGAAAGCCGCAAGTAGACCTTGCGAAACCCTTTTTACTCATATCGGCGTCGAAAGGCTCATGTCGGCTGCGCGTGCGCGAATCTGCGGACGCGCGGCCTGCCTCCCATTTTTCCCATTTGCGTTTACAATCGGCGCACATTTGATTTGGAACTGATGGACCGCGAAACCCCATCCCTGCGCTCCTCCCCATTTTCTGCGAAGATGGAGAGGATCGGGGAGGAGTCTGGCGCTCCCTGAGTTCCCGGGAGGTTCCCTTGACTCGTCAATCCAATCGCGGGTCGGAATTTGACTCGGTAAAGGCGCTGGTCGAGCGGCTCGGCCTGCCGGTTAAAAATCTAGCGCTGTACGCCCGCGCGCTCACGCACCGTTCCTTCGTCAACGAATACGCCGCCGTGGAAGACAACGAGCGTCTCGAATTTCTCGGCGACGCCGTGCTGGACTTCGTAGTCGGCGCGTGGGTCTATCATCATTTCCCGGAGATGGCGGAGGGCGAGTTGACGAAACTTCGCTCCGCGTTGGTGCGGACGGATTCCCTCGCCGCGTTCGCCCGCCGCCTGAACTTTGGGCCGGCTCTCCGTCTCGGACGCGGCGAACTGGCTTCGGGCGGCCGCGACCGCGACAACCTGCTGTGCGGCGCGTTCGAAGCCTTCGTCGGCGCGCTGTACCTCGACGCCGATATCCAGTCTGTGACGCGGTTCGTCGAGCCGCTGCTGGAATCCACGCAGGAGCGGATCCTGTCCCAGCCCGACCTCGCCGACGCGAAGTCCCGCCTGCAGGAATGGACGCAGGGACAGAAACTCGGCGCGCCCGCCTACGCGCTGGTGGACAAGGCCGGTCCCGAACACGCGCGCACCTTCGAGATCGAAGTCCGCTTGAACGGCGAGTCGCTCGGCCGCGGACGCGGTTCCAGCAAAGCCAGCGCCGAGCAGGAAGCCGCGAAAGCCGCGCTGGAAAAACTGGGAATCAAATAGCGGTCGTCGAAAGCCGCCCGCGAAACGTCAATCCAAAATCGTAAAACGTAGATCGAAAACCCCACATGCCTCTTCGTCTTAAATCTCTCGAACTGCACGGATACAAGACCTTCGCCTCGCGCATGGAATTCCAATTCGGCGAGGGGATCACCGCCATTGTCGGGCCGAACGGCTCGGGCAAGTCGAACATCGCCGACGCGCTCCGCTGGACTCTCGGCGAACAATCCTACGGTCTCTTGCGCGGCAAGAAGACCGAAGACATGATCTTCGCCGGGTCGGAGAGCCGTCCCAAAGCGGGGATGGCCTCCGCCACCATCACGTTCGACAATTCCGACGGCTGGCTGCCGGTGGACTTCTCCGAAGTCGCCCTGACGCGCCGCGCCTACCGCGACGGTCACAACGAATACCTGCTCAACGGACAACAGGTGCGCCTGCGCGACATCAACGAACTGCTGGCGGCTTCGGGACTGAGCGAGCGGACGTATACCATCCTCGGCCAGGGACTCGTGGACGCCTCCCTCGCGCTCAAAGCGGACGAACGCCGCCGCCTCTTCGAGGAGGCCGCGGGCATCGGTCTCTATCGCACGCGCCGCGACGAGGCATTGAAACGCCTCGAGACGACCCAGCGCAACCTGGAACGCGTGCTGGACATCCTCGCCGAATTGGAGCCGCGTCTCCGCTCGCTGGAACGCCAGGCCAAGCGCGCCAACGAGTTCACGCGCGCCCAGGCCGACTTGAAAGTCCTCCTGCTCGATTGGTACGGCTACCACTGGCATCACGCGCAGGACGAGTTGAACGCCGTCCACGACACCCTGCGCGTGGAGGAAGTCCGCGCCCGCGAGTCGCGGGAAGCGCACGCCCGCGTCCAGGCGGAGTTCGGCGGGTTCCGCGAGCGCCTGTCGGGACTGCGCGCCCAACTCAACGCCTGGCATCGCGAGGCTGCGGACCTGCACAGCAAAAAAGAAACCGTCAGCCGCGAACTGGCTGTGTTGGAGGAACGCCGGCGCGCGCTGGCGGCGAGTCAGCAGTCCCTGCTGAGCGAGCAGGAACGCGCCGCGGGCGAGGAGACTCTCGCGCAGGAGCGCATCTTCGAGATCGAGCAGGAAGTCGTCCGCCAGCAGGGCGAACACGAGGAAGCCAAACTGCAATTGAGCGCGGCCCAGTCCGCGCTGCAAGCCCGCCAGGAGGAACGCGCCGCCGCCGAGCGGAGACTGAACGAAGCGCGGGCGCAGATCGCGGCGCTGCAATCCCAGCGCGCCGAAACGCAGGCGCGTCTCGACGAATTGAAGACGCGCATCGAAGCGCAGAATCAAAAATTGGACGCGGCGCGCGCCGCGATCCAATCCACGGAGTCCGCGCTCAAAAACGCGGAAGCGCGACTGAGCGAATCGCGTCTGGCGCGCGAGCGCGCCGAAGCGGAGTTGACCGAGGCGGAGCAGAAGGCGGAAAGCGGAAAACGAAAGGCGGAGAACGCCGCTGCTGAATTGCGCGAGCAGACACAGAAGCGCGATGCCCGCGCCGCCGAACACGCCAAACTACAGGCGCAACTCGAAGTCCTCGAGCAGGCCGAAGCCTCGCTCACCGGTTACGCCGAAGGGACGCGCCTGCTCCTCGACGCGGCGCGCCAATCCCGCCTCTCGACGCGCGGCGCGTTGAGCGCGGCGCTGGACGTCCCCGCGGAACTCGAAACTGCCATCACCGCCGCGCTGGGCGATTCGCTCGACGCCATCCTCGTCTCCGGCGCGTCCGTCGAAGACGCGCTCGAGCTGCTGGAGCGGGGCGAGGGCCGCGCGGCGCTCTTCCCGCTCGACAACGGGAGACCAAATCGCTCCGAGAATCCCGCGCTCTCGACAACGAACGACCCCGATTGCCTCGGCGTGGCCGCGTCGCTGCTGCGCGTCCCCGACGACCTGCGGATCGCCGCGCAGCTGCTGTTGGGGAACACGCTCGTGGTGAAAAACCGTTCCGCCGCGCGGCGGCTGGCCGCGGGACTCCCCGCGCACGCGCGCGCGGTGACGCTCTCGGGCGAGGTCTTCCGCGCCGACGGACTCATCCTGGCCGGCAAGACGCCTCGCTCCGGGACCCTCAGCCGGCCGCGCCAACGCCGCGAGACTCAGACCTCCCTGGCCTCTGTCGCGGAGACGTTGTCCGCGCTGGAGGCCGCGTTGACGCGGCTGAGCGCGCAGGTCGAGTCGGCGCGCGGGGAGCAGGCGCAGGCCGAGGCGGAGGTCCGCGCGGCGCGGACGCGGCTGGAGGCGGCGCGCGCGGCCGAGCAAAAGTCCGCGCTCGAGGCGGAGTCGGCGCGGAGGCAGTTCGAGTTCGCGCAGGGTCAGGTGGCGGGGTTGACGGAGGAGATCGCGGCGGCGGAATCGGATCGGGAACGCGCGGCCGGTTCGAGGTCGGAGATGGAGGCGAACGCGGCCGCGGCGCAGGAGTCGGTTCGCGAGTTCGCGTCCGAGTTGGCCGCGCTGTCGCTGGATGAAGTCCAGGAGCAGGTCACGTATTGGACGGCGCGGGTCGCCGTTTCGAAGGGCGCGCTGGCGGAGGCGTTGAACCGTCGCAATGAACGGACGGGCGCGGCGGAGCGCCTGGGCGGGCAGAAGTCGGAGGTGGCGAATCGGCTGGAGGAGGCCGCGCGCGCCGTCGTCGGGTTGGATGCGGAGAAGGAGTCGCTGCGGGCGCGGGAATCCGAGTTGGCGGTCCAGATCGAGGCGTTGAACGCGCAGGTCGATCCCGCGGAGAAGGATTTGGAAAGCGCCGAGCAGCAGGAGAAGGCGTATCAATTGCAGGAGGGCGAGGCGCAGCGGGCGATGACGAACGCCGAGCGGTCGCTGGGGCAGGTGCAGTTGGAGTTGACGCGGCGGCAGGAGGCGCTGGTTTCGCTGAGACAGCGCGTCGAGGACGACTTTGGGCTGGTGCAGTTCGATTACCGCGAGAATGTGTCGGGGCCGGTGCCGCTTCCGCTGGAGGGGATGGTGGAGCAGCTGCCCGTGGTCACGTCGCTGCCGCCGGAGTTGGAGGAGCAGATGACGCGGGCGCGCCAGCAGTTGCGGCGGATGGGCGCGGTGAATCCCGAGGCCGCGCAGGAGTACGAGGCGGAGTCGCAGCGTTACGGGTTTATGAAGGCGCAGGTGGAGGATTTGCGCAACGCGGAGGCGGACATCCGCCAGGTGATCGCCGAGCTGGACGACCTGACCCAGAGGGCGTTCCACAAGACGTTCGAGGAAGTGGCGAGCGAGTTCCGCAATATTTTTGTCAAGTTGTTCGGCGGCGGTTCGGCGCGGTTGACGCTGACCGATCCGGATAACCTGGTCGAGACGGGCATTGAGATCGAGGCGAAATTGCCCGGCCGCCGCGAGCAGGGACTGGGGCTTTTATCCGGCGGCGAGCGAAGCCTGACGGCGATCGCGCTGGTGTTCGCGCTGTTGAAGGTCTCGCCGACGCCGGTCTGCGTGATGGACGAGGTGGACGCCATGCTCGACGAGGCCAACGTGGGGCGCTTCCGCGACCTGCTGCGCGAGTTGAGCCGCGATACGCAGTTCGTGGTCATCACGCATAACCGTAATACGGTGCAAGCCGCGGATGTTATTTACGGCGTGACGATGGGACGCGATTCGGCCAGTCAGGTGATCAGTTTGAAGTTGGACGAGATCACGGAGGAGATGATGGGGAGGAGCAGGGGGTAGGCGGGTGGTCGCGTAGTCATGTAGTCGCGTGGTCTTGTAGGCGTGTGGTTGAGGGGATGGGATTAAAAACTGGAAGGCTGCGCGACGTGCAACCTTCCAGTTTTCGAGCGATTCACGGTTAATAAACCAGCGTCTTCTTGTCGGCGCTGACGCGCTTGCGGAACATGTAGTAGGTCCAGCCCTGGTAGGCCAGCACGATGGGGACGAAGATCAGGGCGACGACGGACATGACCGTCAGCGTGTATTGCGAGGAGGAGGCGTTGTAGATGGTCAGCGACCAGTCGGGGTTGAGACTGGAGACCATGACGCGCGGGAACATGAGCGTGAAGAACGTGACCTGCGTCAACACGATGTGGAGCGCGGTCATCACGAAGGCCCAGCCTTCCATTTTGCGGTTGATGAAGTAGATGGCGACCAGCAGCGCGACGAACGAGGCGATGGGCGTGATGCCCGGGTCTATGCCGAGTTTGGTGCGGATGTCGGTGTAGAAGTAGGTGGCGATCAGCAGGAGCGTGGCGACGACCACGGCGGCGATATACAGTTTTTTGGAAAACGCGATGGCGCGTTCGCGCAGTTCGCCTTCCAGTTTTAGGCCGAGGAAGTTGGCGCCGTGCAGGAGGAAGACGACGACGGTGGTCAATCCGCCGAGCAAGCCGTAGGGATTCAGCAGGGTGAAGAGGTTGCCCGTGTACATCATGTTTTCGTCAATCGGGACGCCGCGCGCCAGGTTCGCGAACGCCGCGCCGAGCAGGAGCGAAGCCATGAACGAGCCGATCGCGATCATCCAGTCGAAGCGGCTGCGCCAGGCGGGGTTGGAGTCTTTGGAGCGGTATTCGAAGGAGATGCCGCGCAGGATCAGCCCGACCAGCAGGAGGAACAGCGCCAGGTAGAAGCCGCTGAACATGGTGGCGTACCAGTGCGGGAACGCGGCGAAGGTCGCGCCGCCGGCGGTGAGCAGCCAGACCTCGTTGCCGTCCCAGGTGGGGCCGATGGCGTTGATGACGGCGCGGCGTTCCTCGTCCTTTTTGCCGAGGAAGGGCAGGAGCATGCCCACGCCGAAGTCGAAGCCTTCGAGGAAGAAGAAGCCGATCCACAGGATGGCGATCAGGATGAACCACAGGGTTTGGAGAAATTCGTAGGACATGTTGGGCCTCCGGTTAGTCGTCCGCGCCGACGAGGGCGGGGGCAACGTCAACAGATTCGTGCATGGCGGCGTCGGGGTCTGCCGCGGCGTATTTGAACATGAGTTTGACCATGGCGACGGCCAGCGCGCTGTAGACGGCGGTGTAGCCGATGAGCGAAATCCACAGGTCGAGGACGGTCAGGTTCGGGGAGACGGCGTCTTCCACTTTGAGCAGGCCGTAGACGATCCAGGGTTGGCGTCCCATCTCGGTCAGGATCCAGCCGCTGGCGTTGGCGAGATACGGAAGGGCCAGCGCGCCGAACGGGACGAGTTTCAGCCATTTGGCGTTTTCATAATCCTTTTTGCGGGTCGCCCAGAGGAACCAGGCCGAAGCGCCCATCATAATGAGGCCGAAGGTCATCATGATGCGGAACGTCCAGTAGGTGACGACCATCAGCGGGATGTAGTCGCCGGGGCCGTATTGCTGTACGTATTGCGCCTGCAATTCGTCCACGCCTTTGACTTCGCAGGAGAAGTCGTTGCAGGCCAGAAAACTCATCAGGTACGGGATGCGGAGCGACCAGACTTCCTGTTTGCCGCTCAAGTCGCCGATGGTGAGCAGGGAGAAGGAGGCGGGCTGTTCGGTCTCCCAAATGGCTTCGAGCGCGGCCAGTTTCATCGGCTGGACTTCCTTCATGTACTGTCCCATGGTGTGACCGCCGAGGAAAACCATTGTGCTGGCGATCAAGCCGACCAGCGCGCCGATATGGAAGGAGCGTTTGAAGAACTCGACGTTCTGCTTGCGGACGAGACGCCAGGCGCTCACTGCCAGGATCAGGAAGGCGGCCATCGCCAGGCCGTCCGCGAGGGTGTGCCAGATGAAGATCCACGCCTTGGGGTTGACGACCAAAGCCAGGAAGTTCACCATCTCAAGGCGCCCGTTGGCGCTGTTGTAGACGAAGGCCTCCGCTGGCGGGGCCTGCATGAATCCGTTCGCAAGCAGGATCCAGATGGCGGACAGGTTCGAACCGATGGCGACCAGCCAGATCGAGGCGAGATGCACTTTTTCGGGGACGCGTCCCTCGCCGAAGATCCAGATTCCCAGGAAGGTGGATTCCATGAAGAAGGCCAGCAGGGCTTCGATCGCCAGCGGCGCGCCGAAGATGTCGCCTACGAAGCGGGAATACTCCGACCAGTTCATGCCGAACTGGAATTCCTGCACGATGCCGGTCACAACGCCGATGGCGAAATTGATCAGGAATAGTTTGCCCCAAAACTTCGTCATCTTTCGCCAGGACTCGTCCCGCGTCTGATAGTAGCGGGTTTGGAAATATGCCACGAACCAGCCCAGTCCCAGCGTGAGCGGGACGAAGAGCCAGTGGTAGATGGTGGTCAGCGCAAACTGCCATCGGGAAAGGATTGTCGGATCCATGGATTCTCCTTGTTGAAAAAATAACGCGCCGGAGACGCGTGGATTTATGACGGAACGGAAATTGTCGGCGGCGCGCCGGCCGCCTCCTGAGCGAGACTTTCGAACGTGACGGCCTCCATCTCGCGCAGCATCGCCGCCTGGACGCGTCCCCACTTCGACCGCACCGGGCACTCGGCTCGGAACGGGCAGTCGGTCTCTCCCTTCGGCTGCAAACACTCCGAGAGCAGGATCGGCCCTTCGAACGCCTCGACAACGTCCTTCAAGGTGATTTCCGCCGCGGGGCGGGGGAGCTCGAGTCCGCCGCCGCGCCCGGCGAAAGTCCGCGCCAGGCCGTTGGCGGCCAACTGCGCCACGATGCGCGGCATCAACGCTTTGGGGATCAACATCTCGCGCTGGATGTGTCCCGAAGCCAGACGCGTACCGGGCGGACGTTTGGCGAGCGCCAAAATAACTCGTGCGGCATAATCGGTTTGACGGTTGATCTGGAGCATGGTTGTCTTTCGCTCTCTTGCGGATCGCGCTGGCGAGATGCCTTTACCATTACTTTAAAAGTTAACGATTACGATTATTGTAATAATTGCAATGCGAAAAATAATGTGTCAAATGTCATATTAAAATTACGCAAATGTCAGGGATAATCGCGGAAATGGGATTCTGGCGAGGAGTAGTTGCAAAGTCCAGCCGCGAATTTTCCCCTTCCGTTTCGCGAGCCAGCCGCCGGGAGAATCGTCCGCCCTTTGCTCAAAGCCAGCAGAGAATCGCAATATAATTGCCCACGCGCCCTCATCCCGACTCTCTCCCGAAGTTCGCCCTCGGAGAGCGTTTTAAAATCCCATTTCGGACACGGATGGCGCGGAATTCACGGAAAAACCCAAAGAGAAAATCCGTGCGATCGTGCTTCCGTGAAATGTTCGTAGACGATCTCTCGGCGCAAAAGTCTCTTCAAGACGGGGAGATCGTCCGCGTGGCAGAATTTTGTGATATAAAGCAACCAATGGCAGACAATAACGAAATCCTTTTTGAAGTTGAAACGCCGCTTGGGTTTCGCGTCCGCGTGACGGTTGAGTATTGGAATGTGATTGTCGCCATCAAGCATCCCGTCATGCGCGGACGCGAAGCAGACGTTCAAGATGTTTTGCGAAATCCTGACGAAATTCGTTTGAGCAAACGGGACCCAGGCGTTTATCTTTTCTATAAACCCGAACGCATCGGCAGGTGGGTTTGCGCGGTGACAAAACGGCTCGACGGCGAAGGATTTTTGATCACCGCGTATCCAACCGACGCAGTGAAAGAAGGAGAGCGAATATGGCGCAGGTAAAGGTTTACTACGATCAGCAAGGCAATACGCTTACCGTCTGGTTTGGCAACCCCCAGGATGAATTTGTCGCCGAAGAGACTGGCGACGAGGTCATCCTGATGAAAGACAAGAATGGGAATGTAATTGGCTTCGAAAAACTGAATTACATCCTGCCTGCATCCACGCGGTTGAATGTCGCATTTGAAACGGTCGCCGCATAAATTTCAATACGAAATGGGAAAAGACTTCCGAGGTTGCTGAGACTTCGGAAGTCTTGTTTTTGGGCTGGAGGAGGCCGTCCGCGAATAAAGCCGCGAATTCGCGAATGGACGGCGCGCAATTCGTGCATTCGTGAAATATTCGCGGACGGTCTCTCGGCGCGGAAGTCACTCCTCAAAGCCAGCAGCGAATCGCAATATAATTGCCCACGCGCCCTCATCCTAACCCCCTCCCGAAGGGAGAGGGGACTCTCTTCCCCAAAGGGGGGAAGGGTTGGGACGAGGGAAAGTATCTGTCCTGGAGAAAACATGCCCCACACTCAAAACCGCGCTGTGATGAACTGGTTATTCTTCTTTGCATTCGTCGTCGCCTTCCTGGTCGTCTTCGGAGGGATCGTCCGCCTCACCCGATCAGGTCTCTCCATCGTGGAATGGAATCCCGTCAGCGGGGTCGTCCCTCCCATCGGCGAGAAAGCCTGGGCCGAGGAGTTCGCCAAATATCAGCAGACGCCCGAATACCAGCACATCAACTCGTGGATGACTCTTGACGATTACCGCTTCATTTTCTGGCTCGAATGGATTCACCGCTTCGTCGCCCGGCTGGCCGGGCTGACCTACGCCATCCCCGTCTTTTATTTCCTCTTCCGCAAAGCCATCCCGTGGCGGGAGTTTGGCGTCTACTTTCTGATGGGAATGCTCTTCATCGGACAGGCTTTCATGGGATGGTACATGGTCGCCAGCGGACTGGTGGACCGTCCCGCCGTGGACCATTTCCGCCTGACGATTCACCTGCTCTTTGCCTTGACCCTGCTCGGACTCGCGTTGTGGACGGCCTTCGGCCACCGCTACGGATTCCCCGCTTCCGCCGCGCCGGCGAAGTGGTCTCCGCTCTCGAAACTGGCCCTGGCCTCCTTCGTCGTTCTGCTGATTCAAATCTCCTACGGCGGTCTCGTCGCGGGACTGAAGGCGGGACACGTCTCGAACACCTGGCCGCTCATGCTGGGACAGTGGATTCCCAAGGGCATCTTCGGCGCGGACGGATTCAACTGGCCGAATCTCTTCGAAGTCCCGCAGACGGTGGTCTACATCCACCGCTGGTTCGCCTTCCTGGGACTGATCCTCGTGCCGCTGGCGTACTGGCAGGCGAAGAAGCGAAACTATCCCCCCGAAATTCAGCGCGGACTGGTCTGGCTGACCGTCGCGGTCACGACGCAGATCACGCTCGGAGTCCTCATCGTGCTGACCAACGTCAACGTCCCCATCGCATCCATCCATCAGGCGGGCGCGGTGACGTTATTCTGGCTGGCGATATTTTTTCTCCACAGGCTGCGCGCGCTGGATCGCGCCCGCAGTTAACGCGAAGACTTCCAAAGCCGCGAGACTTTGGAAGTCTTTTTTATTCGCGACGGCGTCCATGTCACGGACTGACGACGATTTGGATGTAGACTGTGTCGCCGAATAATTCTCCCTCTGGATTCACCGCCTGCCATTCGCTTTTGTACGTCCCCTCGGCGGAGGGCGCGACGAAGACGATTCTCAACGTGACCTGCGCGCCCGCCCGCGCGGGGTAAAGCGGAATCTCCGCGGGCGCGCCGAGCGTCTCGCCGTTGATGTTGCGGAGTTTGTAGCGCGCGTCCCAATCGCAGCCGCCGCTGTTTTTCACCAGCCATTGCTTGTCTATGGATTGACCCGGCGAGACGGCGGTGTCGTCTTCGTAGGTTGGATCGGAGAGCCAGGTCAACCCGTCCGCGCAGGGAGGGATGGGGGATGGTTCAAGCGTCGGCGTGGGGGAGAGGGTGGGGAGAGGAACCGGGGTGGCCGTGTCCGCCTGGAGGGTGGGAGGAGGCGGGGTCGGGGAGGCGAGTCCGCCGGGAGGGCGGAAGAGGGTCGGGGAGACGGTCGGCGCGCAGGAGGAGGAAGTCCACAAGAGAATCAAAACGAACGCGGAGGCGATTCGGGGGAGGAGTCGGTCCGCGTTCATTTTTGCTTGAGAATTCGGAAGTTTTGCGTCCTGAAGTAGAACTTCAGGATTCCTGTTTCCGAGTTTATGCTTCTTCGTCGCCCAGGCCGCCGTCGGAATCGTCGCCGCCCATGTCGATGGGCAGGGAGAGTTCGCCGCCGAGGGCTTTGGCGCGGATGACGTTTTCGATTTCCGCGGCGAGGTCGGGGTTGGCGCGCAGGTAGTCTTTGGCGTTTTCGCGTCCCTGCCCGATGCGGACGTCGCCGTAGGAGAAGAAGGCGCCGCGTTTTTGGACGATCTCGAGCTGGGTGGCGAGGTCGAGCAGGTCGCCGACTTTGGAGATGCCTTCGTTGAACATGATGTCGAACTCGGCGGTGCGGAAGGGCGGCGCGACTTTGTTTTTGACGACGCGCACGCGGGTGCGGTTGCCGATGACTTCGTCGCCCACTTTGATGGATTGGATGCGGCGCACGTCGAGGCGCACGGAGGCGTAGAATTTGAGGGCGTTTCCGCCGGTGGTGGTTTCGGGGTTGCCGAACATTACGCCGATCTTCTGGCGCAGTTGGTTGGTGAAGATGACGGTGGTCTTGGTCTGGTTGATGGCGCCGCTGAGTTTGCGCAGCGCCTGCGACATGAGTCTGGCTTGCACGCCCATGGTGGCGTCGCCCATGTCGCCTTCGATCTCGGAGCGGGGGACGAGCGCGGCGACGGAGTCCACCACCACCAGGTCCACGCCGCCGGAGCGGACGAGGGTTTCCACGATTTCGAGGGCCTGTTCGCCGGTGTCGGGTTGGGAGACGAGCAGGTCGTTGATGTCCACGCCGCATTTGGCCGCGTAGGTGGGGTCGAGGGCGTGTTCCATGTCTATGTACGCGGCGGTTCCGCCCATCTTTTGGGCCTCGGCCACGATGTGTTGACAGAGGGTGGTCTTGCCCGATGCCTCGGGTCCGTAGATTTCGGTGATGCGTCCGCGCGGCACGCCGCCGACGCCGAGGGCGATGTCGAGCGAGAGCGAGCCGGTCGGGACGGTTTCAGTCTGCATGGTGTGGGCCTCGCCGAGGCGCATGATCGAACCGTCGCCGTAGCGTTTGATGATGTCGCCGACGGCTTTGTCCAGCACGGCCTTCTTGCCTTCGTCCATTACTGGGCCAGTGGGGACTTTCTCTTTTGGGGTGGATCGTTTTGCCATGGTTCTTCTCCGGGGTTAAAGTTCCAGCAACGTTTGTGTCGAGTGGTTGGGAGTATAGCACAGATGTTCGGGTAGTCAAGGTCTCCTGGTCGCGGTCGGCGTCGGCGTCATCGGGACGAAGTTCAGCGCGGGCGTGGGCGGCGGGACGGTCTCGAGGTAGCCGTACATTTTGTAGGCGAAGTACGTCACCTGCCCGGGCAGGATCTCCACCCAGAATCGGTGGTCGCGGCCGTCGTAGATGAAACTGACGCGGTACAGCCCGGCCGGCAGGTCGCTGAGCGCCATATTCTCCTGGTAATAGGGGTCGGGATGGATGGCCTCATTGATGTACGTCCGCACTTCGCGCACGCGGCCGGTATCCTCCGAGATCACCCGCACCGTGAAGCCCTGGAGCGGCTGGTCGTTTAACTGGATGATATTTCCCGCCAGCACGCCCCATCCCTGCGGCGGGACGAGCCAGAGTTCGGGGTTGAGCGTGTGGTGGTACGTGTTGTGTTCCAGCCGCACTTCAAAGTGGAGATGCGGCCCGGTCGTCTTGCCGGTGTCGCCTACGCGTCCCAATTGTTCGCCGGCCTCCACGTGCTGTCCCACAGTCACGTCCACGCGCGACATATGCGCGTAGACGGTGAAGAGCGGCCTGCCCTGAAAGCCGAAGTCGTGGCGGATGGAAACCGCCAGCCCGTAGGGGTCGGTCGCGTCGTTGACGTTGCCGGTGTAAAATCCGCCGCCCGCCCAAACCACCGTCCCCGGGCCGGCCGCCACTACAGGCGAGCCAGCCTTGGCTTCGATGTCAATTCCCGTGTGGACGACGTTGGCGAAGAACACGCCGCCATAGCGGTAATCGGGCAAAGGCCAGTTGACCTCGCTGGCGGGGTTGGGACGGGTGAAATAAAAATGATCGTAGGAGGAAACCGCCCAGGGGACGGGATACAGGGGCGGACGCCAACCTGAGATGGGATCCGCGTCGGGCGAGGGGAGGACGAATCGGAGCGGGGCGGCGGTCGCGGCCTGGACCTCGGGCGGGGACGCGGTCTCGAAGGCCGGCGCGGCCAGCGGAGTCGGTTCCGCTTTCGCTGCGGACGCCGCGCAGGAGGCGAGGAGGAGGGCGATCAGCGAGCAGGATACGACAATCAGCGGCCAGCGGCCAGCGACCGAGCGTTTTTGTGAATGAAGAGACGGATACTGTGCCTGAAACATGTCATTCTCTGACAATGCGACTACAAGACCACGAGACGACGAGATGTTCTGTCGCAATGAAGCAATCCCCAGTCTGTGAGGAGAGCGCTTCGACACCTTTGGCGTCTCGCAATAACAGTGAAAAGCGATGATTGCAACAAAGTATCCATGAACGGGGGAGCGCCTCCGAATGATGAAAATTTGGAATTCCGAAGTTCTACTTCGGGAAAGCCGCAAGTAGAACTTGCGGAATCCTTTTTGTTTATGTCAGCAACTATCCGACCACGCGGCTACCCGACTACCTACGGCAACGGCGTGTTCGACGGCTCTGGCGTGGCGGTGACCGTGGGCGTGAAAGTGAATGTGGGTTGCGGCGTGGAAGTGGGCGTGAGCGTGTTGGTCGGCGTGGGCGACGGTCCGCGCGTAAATGTGGGGACGGGCGTGCGCGTGGGCGTGAGCGTGGGAGGCAGTCGCAGCGTGGGCGTGATCAGGATCTCCGGCGGATACAGTTCGAGCATGGCGGTCGGCCAATCCAGGCCATCGGTGAGGACGAATTCGGTGAAGCGCGTCCCGCCGATGTAGACGCGCCAGTTGGGCAGGGAGGGCTGGCGTTCCCAGCCGTAGGCGCGGGCGAGGGCGGTGAAGTCCACCCAATAGCCGGGCGGGATGGGCGTGTACGCGCCGCCGCGGTCGTAGGCTTGCGGGTCGAGGCTGTAGCGGGCGTTCAAGTCCCAGGGAGATTCGTTCAACGGCGCGCCCTGCGATCCATCCTGGTTTTGGGCGCGGAGATAGATCCGCCAGAAGGTCTGCCGCCCAACTTCCTCGCGCGCCGCGACCATCCAGCCGGCGTTGACGAGGAGCGAATTTAGCGCGAAGGCGCGGCCGGTGTAGAGCCAGTCGTTGCCCAGGCCCGGGTCGAGCGGACTGGTGAGCGGCACGTAGGCGTTTTGCAGGCTGGCGAGCGCGTCCCAGCCGGCTGCGGCCACGACCCGTTCGCGCAGCGCCGCGAAGGATTCGTCTACGGCGTCCTGGAGTTGCGGATAAGGCGCCTGCACTTCGGGGAGCGTGACGACGCGCCCGCGTCCGCTGGGACCTTCGGCGAGCGGGAACAGCGTGGGCGACCAGAGCGCGGCGGGCGTGACCTCCGACGCGGCGCGGTACGCGGCGGGCGGGTTGGAGAGGTCCACCGTCAGCCAGAGGAGGCCGCGCACGAGGCCGGGTAAACGCACGGGAGGCAGGATCAGGCCGCCGTCGAGGGAGGAGGCGGAGAGGTAGTCTTCGTTGGGGCCGCGGACGACGGTCACGATTTTATCGGCGGCGGGACTCCACGCGGCCCAGTCGGCGTCGGCGATCCAGCGCGCGGCGCGGTCGGGCTGGCCGGCATCCCAGACGTACGCGCCGCTCATGTCCATGCCTTCGGCTTCCGTCACCCAGAGGAGGCGGCTGCCCGCCCAGGACGGTCTGCGTTCGACGGAGGCGGGCGTGTTGCTGACATCGGTGTAGCGGCCCTCGTCGGGACGGTCGAGGTCGGCGAGCCAGATTTCGGGGCTGCCGCTGCGGTCGGAGACGAAGGCGATCTGCCGTCCCTGCGGCGCCCAGGCGGGAGAGACGTCGGCGGAGGGTTCGCCAGTGAGGAAGACGGGCGGGTTTTCGGGGGCGGTCAATTGGCTGGCGGCGATCTCGAGGTTGCCGCCGTTGTAGGTTTCGTAGGCCAGCCATTGCCCGTCGGGCGACCAGGTGGGCGAGGAGTCGTATTCGGATGTGTTGGTGACCTGGGTCACTTCGCCGCTGGCGAGGGCGAGGGTGTAGATGTCCCAATGTCCCGAACGGTTGGAGGCGAAGGCGATTCGCTGTCCGTCGGGGCTGAGGGAGGGGGCGACGTCGCTCCAGTTTCCGTCGGTGAGGCGGAGGAGGAGGCGTCCGTCGAGAGAGTAAAGGAAGAAGTGGGCGTAGCCGTTCTCTTCCATCGAGAGGAGGAAGGCTTCGTGATTCTCGAAGACGACGGGCGGCGCTTCGGTTGGATGGATGGGAGCGGCTTGCGGCGCAGGGGAGGAGGGCGCGCAGGAGGCGAGGAGGAGGGTCAGAAGGCAGAAGGCAGAAAGCAGAAGGCGGGAGGCGGGAGGCAGAAGGCAGAAGGCGGGAGGCAGAAGGCGGGAGGCGGGAGGCAGAAGGCGGGAGGCGGGAGGCAGAAGGCGGGAGGCGGGAGGCAGAAGGCGGGAGGCGGGAGGCAGGAGGCGGAAGGAGAATAGGCCGCGTTCATCCGCGTTCGTGCGCGTCCAAATTTTCCTGATCTGGGAGGGTAAGTTCATTCCGCTTTGGGGATCTCAAACTCGAAACTGACCGGTTCGGCCGCGGGGCCGTCGGGGTAGTACAAACGCGCCTCGAGACGGTATCCGCCTGCCGGGTCGGCTTTGCCGCGGATGTGGAGGGTGAATTCCAGTTTCCAGGTCATCGGCTCCACGAAGCTGGTCGCGGCGACCTCGCTGCCGTCCGCGTCGAGGAGGGTTACGTCAACGTAGGGGCGCGTCTGAAAGGGGACGATCTCCATGTTCACGCGGACGCGCGTCCGGTCGGGATAGGGTTCGGCGCGCAGGTCTATGACGCGCGTCTCTTCGGGCGCGGCGCGGGGGGCGAGGTCTTCGGGAAAGAACAAGTCCATTGCGCGTCCTCACTCGTCGAAAAGGAAGGTGGCCTCCGCGTAATGGCGGATGCCCTTGTTTTTGACGCGGTCCTGGATCCACTGCTGGAGGTAGGCCTCCTTGTATTCGACGGGTTTTCCGCTGGAGAGTTCGTGAAGCGGATAGTTGAGGTGCAGGGCGCGCGGCGAGGCGGTGAAGCGCGTGATGCCGGTGGGCAGGACGATGTTCTGTCCCGCGAGTTTGAGGACGGTCTTGATCTTGAAACTGGGGAATACGACCAGCGCTGTCAGGTCTGGATAAATGTTCCTGAACGAATCCACCAAAGTCTGGCTGGTGCGGTCCAGGGAGGCGCGGGTCTTGTAAACGTCCACGATCTTGTGGAGAGTCTCAATATGCTGCGGCAGCGGGCTGGGCGTCTCTTGCAGGATGAGCAGGGTTCCATCGGGCAGGCGGACCTGCACCGGCTTATACTTGGGCGCGTCCAGCGACTTGCGGGTGTCCACTTTTACCACGGTCAGTTCTTTGATCTTGCGGATTTCGGCCGTCAGGGTTTTGTAATTCATGCCCCAGACCACATGGTTCCAGGTCTGCAATTTCACGTGCGAATCGTTCGGTCTCATTACCTGCGTCACAATATGCGGGAATTCCATCTTTTTTAATGACGTGACGCGGTTGGCCCCGTCCAGCACCATGTGGCGTCCGCTTCCGTCATCGAGCGGCATGACGATGGGCGGGTTGCGTAAAATTCCCTGGGCGCGCAGTTTCGCCACCAGGGGGAGAGTCCGTTGGATGTCGTGATCTTCGTGCAGGATCAGTTTGTCGAGGGGCAGGATTTGGAGAGTGGGGAGGTTGGTCAACATAAGCGTGCCTCTGAACATACCATGAGATGCAAAATTCGTAAATTGGAAAAATGGGAGGGCGGCGCTACAATATTGCCGACCTTTGGAGGATACCATGAAACGAGCCGTCAGCATCAGCCTGGGAAGTTCCAAGCGCAACAAGAAAGCGACGATCAAATTTAAGGACGAGGAGATCCTCGTCGAACGCATCGGCACGGACGGGGACGTCGCCAAGGCGCGCCAAATGTACCTCGAGCTGGACGGCAAAGTGGACGCCTTCGGCGTCGGCGGCGTGGACCTCTACCTGCGCCTCGACGACCGCGAGTACCCGCTGCGCGCCGCCCTCAAAATGGTTTCCGGCGTGACGATGACTCCGCTCTGCGACGGACGCGGCCTCAAGCACACCCTCGAACGACGCGTGTTCGACCTCGCGCGTCCCGAGCTGGGAGACGTCCGCTTCGAGCAGGGATTCGTCCCTGTGGCGGTGGACCGTCTCGGTCTCGCGCAGGCCGCGGCCGACGTCTCGGAGAGAATCGTCTTCGGCGATTTGATGGTCGCGCTGGGAGTCCCACTTCCCATCCGCGGAATCCCTGCATTTAAGCGCGTGGCGCGGGTCATGCTTCCCTTCGTCAGTTACTTCCCCATGTCCATGCTCTTCTACGGAAGCGACGGCGCCGAGCATGAGCCGAAGTACGTCAAATACTTCGAAGGCTCCGACCTGATCGCGGGGGATTTCCTGTTCATGCGCAAGTACATGCCCGCGCGCCTGGATGGGAAGACGGTGGTCACGAACACGACGACGGAGGAGAATATCGAATTGCTGAAGTCGCGCGGCGTGAAGACGGTCGTCACCACGACGCCGCGCTACGAGGGAAGGTCGTTTGGAACGAATATGATGGAAGCCGCCCTGACGGCCTACGCCGGGAAGGGGAGGAGGCTGACGGATGAGGAGTTGAACGGGCTGATCGAGGAGGTGGGGCTGAGGCCGGGGGTGGCGAGGATGTGAAGACAAGGACGGCCCGTAATGGACCGTCCTTGTTTGTTGTTCATGGAAACCTCCTGCGTGACATGGTTTTGGGCTGTTTATGGCTCGCCGGGCCTGATGAGCGTCGTCTCCTTCGACTTTGAATAAAGTTTTTGCCTTTTTGCTTATGCTTTCGAGGCAGGATGGTCTGTGTTGGATACCGCGTCCCTGACTCGTTGGGCTCAATCACCAGCAAGCGGCAGGTTATTGTATTCGGCTTTGCTTACCTGGTCCGCTTTTGGGAGTCTGCTCATGCGAGCGGCAAGGGTCCTTTCATCCTGTTCCCGATTCCGCGCGGCGGTGATTTTCTGGCGCCGATATTCTGGATTTGACCAGGGATCATAGGCCTCCCGTTCAGGCAGGTTGGGGATCCACTTTGTTACTGGAGGAGTGGCAGCCATAGTTTGCTCCTTTCGAGAATTGGTTTGAATATATATCCAAGCTCTTGCGCCAAGCCAGATCATCGCGCCTGCAAAGAGTATGAGAGCGAGAGCGCTTGTGAGGATTGTGAGTGCGTTCATCCAGGTTTTGTAGGCGAGGTCGCGGTGGGCTAAATCCTGGCTGAGGGCTTGGATATCATGCTGATATTGGGCGTCCAGCAGTTGTTGTTCGCGCTGAATTTGCTGGATTTCGGCCTCAGTTTGAGCGGCAGCGAGACGCTCCTGGATCTCATAAGTGGTTTGTTGGTGCGCCGTTTCGATCCGAATGCGTTCGGCCTCCGCATCGGCGATGTTGGAATTGAGCCAGGTGGCGTCTTTGAAATTTCCGCCAAGCAGGATCCCCATGGAGACGACAATGATGAAGCCGAAGAAAATCCATTTGGCGGCGGCGGCGATTGGATTTTGCATTTGTCCGTACATGGTTTCTCTCTTTCTCCGCAGGAGCGGAATTGGCATAGGATTACAATTGCATTGTATGCCTTCCTTACAAAGATGCAATTTCAAGTCTCTAAATTTTGATTAACAGTAAACTTTCCATCGCATTATTTTTATCTCACATTGATCTTACGGGTCTGTAATCGCTTCGGCTTATTAAACAACTTGCACCGACACAATGTCGGTGCAAGTCTATGTTTTTGCTGGAAGGAGTATACTTTGGTTTATCGTTCGATAGGCGCTCCTTTCGTTTGATAAAAGCGGAAATGGTGTTGGAATTTTTCGATAAACGCTCCTTTGTTGTGAGATGGTTTTGATCGTTGTTCCCATTGTAGCCAGCAAAATTATTTGTGAGCGTACATGGTTCTGGCAGATAGCCCACGTTCATCTCACAAACATCTCACAAACAGCCTGTTGACTTTTTGGGCGTTTGGTCTATACTGGTGGAAAATAGGAACCTGTGAAGGGAGAAGTAATATGGTAGAACGGCGCCTCAAAGTATTCATCTCCTATGCTCGTAGCGATTATAGAAGAGCGCATGATCTCTATAAACGTTTAATCGGCGATGGCTTGGATGCATGGATTGACAAGGAGTATCTTCTTCCAGGACAAAATCGGGAATTGGAAATTAGTAAGTTCGTTCGTGAAACAGATGTGGTGATAGTTTGCCATTCCAAAGAATTCAACAAAGATGGGTTTCACCAAAAAGAAGTGCGCCTTGCTCTTGAAGTGGCCAAGGAGAAAACCGAGGATGGGATTTTTATCATTCCTGTGCGTTTGGAAGAATGTGATTTGTTAGAAAATTTACGACATTTGCAACACGTTGATCTGTTTTTAGGACCTCGCGTAACGGATTATGTCTACACTGATTACGAATCTCTTCTAGCATCTTTACGAAAGCGCGCTAACGATGTTGGCGCCAGCTTGCCGATCAAGCAAAATCGGCCATCTAAAGTTTCCTCAAGAAAAATAAAAAAAGATAGGCCAATTTATGATTTCCTGCTGAAGAATTGGCTTATTAGGCATGGTATAGATGCCAATCCCTTTGGGCGACCTGATTTTAATTCTTATCCCTTTTATCCAGACGGCGCGACTAGGCCTGATAAATGGGAAGTTTTTGTTGCTCCCTTTCCATTACTTGCTCAATGTCCAACTATGGAGGACGCCAAAGCGCTTGCTTATCTTTTGAAAAGAGACCATAACATTTTCCCTGTCTGGATTTGGCCCCAGCAAACGGAGTCAGTTCAATCGCCTTTTTTGACTCTGGCGTATTCCGTAGCACATACTTGGCTTGACATTCTTCCAACCCAGCCACAAATGTTTTTTGACTTGCCCTCTGAAATTCAAAATGCTTTACTTGAATTACTCTGCTGGTCATTAGGATCAAACGAAGCGTTGGCGCATGTCGTTCGACTAAAAAGTCATCAAAGGGATGAAAATATCATTATCTTGCTTCGTAAGATATCTGAATTTAATGGGGGATTTTTACCAACAGAGATGCCACAAGATCGAGTTTTGCTGTCTTGGTTGAAGATCAGACCACCTGACATGGCTCGAACACATTTATTGCTTCTTGGCGATGATTTATTTCATATTTTGCCTGTAAAGTGGTTTAAACAATTTGCTCCTTTGATACCTGTTCTATCTCTTGATGGTATTGATGTGAAATTGTTTACTTCGTCTTCACTTACTGTTTCATTGCCCCTTGGAAGAATTGAACTAATTTGGTCTGAACAATGGCTAAAACGCTCACTTGAAAGCCAGTTTGATGTTGCTTTACATACTGAAATGAGAGAAATGGGTGTCGCGATTCGCTTTCACGATCTTTTTGGCCCGGGCGTGACAGAACAGGAAACTACGGACAAGCTCGTTTTTTCATCCAATTATTCCTTGGCACACATGCTAAACTTGGGCAACCGCCTGTTGCAATACCATTGCGAGAAACGCGGCGTATTTGAGAAATATTTATATGTAGAAGATTTAGAGACTATACTTAACTCAGCATGACCACTTCCCCCGACCTCTCCCGTTACTTCGGCACGTTCCGCGCCGAAACAGAAGCATCCTGGCTGGCGCAGGCCTACCTGCCGCCGCGTCTGTTCGGCCAGATGATCGAGCAGCGCTCCATTCTGGTCACAGGCGATGAAGGCTCAGGAAAAACGGCCCTCGAGCTCTATCTGAAACGTCACGCTGCCCAACAACTACCGCGCCTTCTGACCGTGTCCTGGCGCCCCGCTCTTCCCGAAGATACGCTTTCCAGCGGTCAGATAGCAGAGTTGTTCATCTCGCAGGCAATGGATTCCTTGTCTTTTGCCTTTCTGGCGCTGATTGCTCGCGAACCCGCTCTCTACCTAAATGCTCCTGCCTGGACGCGGGATTTCATGCACTGGTTCGTTCAGGCTTTTCTACGAGGTGACCGCCAATACCATCTCAGCCGCCTCGCCGATGGGGGCTCATCAGAAGGACTAGAGACTGTCACTCGTCTATTGAACGATCCGCCGCGCGATGTTTTCTCGCAGAATTCTCTGCCGTCCTCGATCCTTTCTCATCTTGTCAGCGCGGTTAGGGCTTTTGGACTCGAAGGGGTCTGGATTTTTATAGATGGTTTGGACACGTTATTCCGCGTCTCTCCTGAACGTTTGGAGAGATTCGTCGCCAGTTTTTTTTCCACGCTCGATCTTTTTGAAGAAGACCTTTTCACTTTCAAAGTTATTATTTCAAACGAATTGGAAGCCCGCTTGTTGAAAACTCGCGGCGTTTTGACGAGGCGTTTTAGTACATATCAACTTCGATGGAGCGAAGAAGATCTAATAAGTCTGACTGAAAAGCGTATTGCTCTCTCTACGCAACGAGACGATCTTTTTCTTTCCCGTCTATGTAAAGATTCTGAATGGCAGAATTGGCTGAAGAAATTTGCAGGACTTTCGCCGCGCGGCTGGCTGGAGTTAATCCGCCCAATTCTAGATGCCTATTTGACAAAAGGGAAACCCCTCACGCAGAGTGAATGGTCGGACGCGTATCGTCAGTTCCCGCCGCGGCTTCGCCTGGATCTCGAAGCGGAGCGCGTATTCATTGGATGGGGGGAGACTTCTGTGACGGGAATCGGTTATAAGCTCTTGCGCTATCTCTATGAGAATCGCTCTCGTCCGTGCAAAAAATCCGAACTTTATGAGCATGTTTATAAAGAATATTATAAAACAGAGGCGGCTACAAAGAAAAAAGATGATAACCGAAGTACGCGTATAGATTGGGAGGGACCGTTGGATACTGCCTTGTATCGTCTGCGTCAGACGGTGGAATGGGATCCACGCGAGGGTGCCGATCCTCTCTATATCATCAGCGAGCGCGGCAAAGGGCAAATCCGCCTTGAGAATTATGAGTGAGATGATTGTGAGATAACTGCAAGCCCATCGTAAGACAATCGACATATCAACCGCCCCTTTAAAGCTGTTTGATTCGTTCACAAAGTTTATAATCCCCTTACTATTGTTTAGACATTGCCAGTGAGAAAAGCTCAGGTTATGGACAAACTCTGGCTCGATCATTTCAACTTTCGTTTTGATCCTTTTGAGCACGGCGAGGCCTCGCGTGATCCCAACCTTAATCGCTATCTGATTGGGCACGAGGCGTTTTCCGTGGCTTGGAGCGAAACGCCCGCCATGATCTACTCTCCTCCAGGCGGCGGCAAGACGGCTTTACGCATCTACACCGCCCGCGCCTGCTGGACGGGCGGGGGCGGCTATCAGCCATTTCCCATCCATTACCATTTACCGCACTATTTCAAAAATGGAGATTTTTCCACAGTAGAAGATCATCTTGAGCAAATTGTTCATTCTGGAGCCCATGCGCTCTTTTTAGCGTTTGCATATTATCCCTTGATTTTTATCAGGTCTGCTCCATCTTTGCAAAAGCAACTAGCGCAATTTATTTTTACCTGGATCCCCAAAATTGACTTTTATCTAGATGTGTTGCGTGAAGGGAAGCCTGACGAAGTGGCGGGACAATTGGACGGTTCCTATAAATTGTATCAAACCCCCGATCCTACCTTATTAGCGCTCCTGCTTGAAATACTGGCAAAATATCATCGGGAGGACCCGCTTCCTGTCAGTTTATCCATCCAAAAAATCTTTGAACGGATGGTTCATTGGATCACCGGGGATTTAGGCTTCCGCGCCGTATATTTGCTTTTAGATGGCGTGGACGGCTTTCCCGAACTTGCCTCCTCGCCTGGATTCGCGGCGCAGTCGCTGGCCCAACTCTTTGCCAAAGCGCCCAAGTGGACCGCCTCGCATATTTTTGTCAAGGGCTTTTTGCCGCAGGAGATCCGCGCTCACCTGCGGGAGCAACTCGAAGACCGCTGGACGGCTTTCGACCAGATAGACTTGAAATGGGACGCGGCCATACTTGCGGATATGCTCCGCCGACGGACCTACGTCGCGACTGAGGGAGAATTCGCCTCGCTTAGCGCGGTTAGCGCGCTCCCTTCGAATCAGGATCTGGAACTTGAACTGGCGCGCGTCGTCAATCCGCTCCCGCGCGAAGCATTGACGTTGGTTAGGCAGGTTCTGTTCGAGTATGAGACGCGCTGGGGCAGGAATCCGACCGCCGCGAAACAAATCCGAATTGAAGATATGGAAAAAGCCCTCGCCTGGTATCGTAACGATCAGGCTCATATCACCAAAGAATTGGCCTCCATTGCCCAAGGTTAAGGCGATAGATCCCGAGGAGAGAGCCATTATGGCAGCGAAATTTATTCAATCGTCATCATATGATCCAAAGAAATTTATCGATCGTGAAGAGGAAATACAGCAAATTCTCACTCTGTTGAAACAATCGCAGCCGCGCGTGAGGGCAATCGTTATAGATGGCGATCGCGGCGTAGGGAAGACCTGGTTGTCCCTGCATTTGCAGCGTACAATTTTCAAGGAAAAAATAACAGGCATTACATCCTGGCTGTTTAGTTTATGGAGCCCTGGAGAAAATTATCGCCCGGAAGGAGAGGGGACGCAGACGAACGAGCGTTTTGTGCGTGATGGCGAACAGTTGAAACTGGATGAATTTCTTGAAATCATTATAAAAAGCTTGTCAATTGAATTACCGCCCAATCCAACTTTAGCTGAAAAAGTCGATTCGATCCGTCGTTATGTACAAAGTCATGTGGATCACCGCTTCGTACTCATCCTTGATTCGGCCTACGAAAGCGACTGGTCTTTAGTCGAGCAGTTGGAGACACATTTTCTAGGCAATCTTCTTACGCTAGGTAATTTTTTTGTCATTGTTACTGGGCGAGGGCGACCTTATCCGTGGAAGGTCCCTTATTTGATCGAAGCAATTCGTTTTGGACTAGGGAAATTTACAGTGGATCAAATTAAAGAACAGTTGAAGAAATTTGGTTTATCTTCCGCTCTTTCTGTTGATGAAATCTACGAGATTGGAGTGGGCTGGCCGCTGTTTACCGAACAATTGGCCCGCGCCGAAAACCGCGCCGAGGCGCTGGGGGTTGCGACGGATATTTTATTCGCGGTCTTGCCATCTTACGAACGCGCTGCTGTGCGGGAGTATTTTGAAGCGCTTTGTCCGCTGGATGGATTTGGCGAAGCGGAGGCTTTTGTCATGGTTCAAGCCTATAAGCCAGACAACAAGGAGGACGGCCGCGCCATCTGTCGAAAAATGAACGAAACGCGTCTGGTATCCTGGAAAAACGGCCGCTATGAGATGAATCAACCCGTCCAGAATATCCTACGACAGTATTTACCGATCAAGAATAAAGAAGCCTGGATCCACCTGCAAAATGCCGCTTACTGCCACTTTAAGGAACAGGCAGCAGATCGCTCGATGGAACGTTTCCGCCCCTTCTTCGAGAAACTAATGGACGATCATGCAAAGGTATTATCTGAGTTGGGAATCAAAGATCTACAGACTTGTTCAGAGCGCGAGCCTGAGGAGGCTTTGTCATGACTTCTTCTTTCACCGAACAATTCGCTGGTCTATACGCGACTCCCGAACTGGTGGGAAGAAAGGATATCCAAAGGAAATTCGAGCGCATCCTGCGTAACCCATCTACGGCTCCTCGCCTTGTCTTTCTCCATGGCGTCGGCGGAATTGGCAAGACACGTCTGTTGCAAAGAGCCCTCGAAATGGCACGCGAGCTTAAAGACTGCCGCGTGGTTGACAGTATGCTGGACTTTTACCACATTGGTCTGCACACGCCGATTGGACTGACCCAGGCTGTTTACGAATCTCTCCCCTCCTCTTCCGGATATTTTAGGGCTTACGCTTCTGCGTACGATGCTCTTAATCGCGCTCGTTTGAGTGGCGATATAGTGGAATTGGAAAAATTGCGTAACGATGCCATCAAAAAATTCGATCGGAATTTAAAGCAATTGGGCAAACGTCATCGGATTGTATTGGCGCTGGATACCGCTGAACGCATTGTCTATGGATTGGAAAAATGGACGGAGGAAATTCCATTTGCCGAGTCGTGGGAGTGGCTGATGGACCATTTGCCAACCTGGCAAAATGTAATTGTTTTTGTGGCTGGGCGGGATGAAGCGAAACCCGCAATGGCGCAACTCAAGGCAAAATATGCCGGTTTAGTTGAAGAGATTAATGAGGTAAAGCCGTTCAGCTTGGAAGAAAGCCTTGAATACTTTAACGCTGTAACCAAACTCTTTGAAGAGAAGAAAGACTATCAACTGGCCGAACGTTTGAAAAACCTCCCGCCAGGGTTCAAGCAGGGAGCCCATTCTTATTCCCGCCAGGGACGTCCGATCTTGCTTTCACTTTTTGTAGACTATTTGAGTTTTCCTGGTGAAGGCGAGGTAGAGAGGATGTTACGGGAGAATCCAGATAATAATTGGAACGATGATGATTACTGGCAATATGAGGAAGCTTTGATCAGGCGATTTCAGGAAACAGAAAAAGGACAAACACTTATTGCGCTTGGTCGTGTTCCCAAAGGAGCGGATGATAAACTACTGGCTACTTTGTTGAAGATCACGCCTGTTGAAGCGCGTAAACGTTTGAAAGAAGTTCGCACCTTGTCGGTCGTCAAAGTCCGGCCCGAAGATCAACGAACCTTTCTTCATGATGAAATGTACGCCCTGCTTCAGCGCCATATTTATGATTCTCCTTATGATATCGAGAATCAAAAAATAACCTTTGAAACCATCAAAGATTATTACAAGGAACAACGTGAACATATTTCAGAGCGTTTGAACGAACTCTATGCGCCTGTCGAAGAGTATGGCAGGGAAAGTCTTGATCTGAAAGAATTGGGAAAAACACATACCCAGTATCAAACTCTTCTGACTGAAATAATGTACTATTACATGCGTCATGATCTCGGCCGCGGCTTCCGCAATTATTACCGTTTCTCGCACGAGGCTATCTTGGCCAGAGACATGTTGATGGATTTGCAATTGCAAGCCGAACTATTGTCCTATTTGAGTCGGCCGCCTGTGCCGATAGAAGAGAAGGACATATCTGTCAAAATGATCTTGCAAAGTCTTAAGACACGCCCGCCCGCTCGGGCGTGGGCATTGGGCGATTATAAATCTGGCATTGCCGAGGCGCATGCCCTTATCAAGAAATTCGGGAAAACCTGGCAGAAAGATTATCCTTCACTTTTGGCCGCGCTTCATGCATGGACAGCCAGTTTACACATTTTGCGGAGCGAAAAAGGCGACTTGGATGAAGGTAAACAACATATTCGGCAGGTATTTTCTCTGTTGGATACGGATGAAGTCCATAAACCGTTTGGCGAACAATCGCTTCCTGATACGTTACTTTGGTATGAAAAAGCCATTGCCGCGCTAACCTACCGTATATATGGCTATCTCAATCGAGTCGAAGGCTTTAACTCTCAATCTGTTGCCGAATATCAAAAGGCCGCGGCCTTGCTCCGCGACCTGGACCTGCGCATTGAAATGGCAACTACGAAGAATGATATGGGCTTTGCGCAGGCGGAAATGGGGGAGTGGAACGATGGCCGCGCCAATGTCAAGCATGCTTTGGACTTAAGACGTGAGTTGGGTCCCCGCATTCCTGTAGCGCTCAGTTTGAACACGCTGGCAGCAATTGATGTGCGCGAGGGGGAGGCGCAGTATGTTTCTGCACGCCAAAATGCGGAGAGAGCCTTATCCATATTTCGCGCTTTCACACATCAGCGTGGGATTGCGATGGCTTTAGTGACTTTGGCTGAAGCCACGCGCCGACTGGCTGGCGCTGCGCCGTTGTTATCCGATGCCGAGCGTATAAATTACTTGCGCGAGGCGCGTGATTATGCGCGCGAGGCAAAGGGCATTTTTAACGAACAGAAAGAGACCTCCAGAGAGGTTGAGGCATTGATCGAGTTAGGCACCGCTTGCCGGGATTGGGTTCACCTGCTTAAGGAGAAGCATCAGGCCGGCGACGACCCTGTACGGCAGAAGCGCGAGAGCGAGGAAGCGCTTCGAGAAGCGGCACAGTTGGCAGGAAGAATCAATCTTACTCATCGTCGCGTAGATGCGTTGGTTAACTTGGCGTGGTTGGACTATTACTTGCTTGAAAAGGACGAAGTTGTATCTGAAAAGAGCGATGTTGTGAAGGCAATCCATATCGCTGAAGAGGCTTTCCCTTCCGAAAATGAAATGCGCAAACGCCCTCAAACATTTGGCCAAAAGGGAAAATTATTTGTGTTGAAAGGACACCTTGCCTTCCGTGAATTTCAGCAAACGCGTCAAAGAATGACAAAGGGAATGCCCGATGAGATTGTGAAAACGCTCTATTTAGTGGCGGAATACTACACCCAGGCGTTGGAATTCAACAAGGAGTTCGCGCTCGATTATCAGGGCATGAGGCAGGCAAAAAACAACATAGATACAAATCTTCGATTGTTAAATGGCGCAGAAATGCGCGAAATATGCAATCGCATTCAGGAAATGTATCCTGACGGTTCGGTGATTCAATCCTTCCTTATCAATCGCGCCTTTTGGCTGGTAAACTGAACCCGAATTTACCTAAAAATTTTGTCAACACAGCGACCAAAAGTCGCTGTGTTTTTTTGTTGAAATTCTTGTATAATTTTGTTTGCTGGAAGGGAGTGTGGTATGAACACTATGGTCCTACTCGTTGGGGATTCGCGTCGCTACGAGGAAGATGATTGTGCGTGTTCGCACAATCTGACGGGAATCCAAAAACAATTCCAAGTAGATGGGCTGCGCTTGCATGCGGGGGGCGATGCACAGAAAGTTATATCACTTAATTCACAATTTCAAATTGCCGCATGTTTGAATAAACATGGAAGTATCGCGGTTATAGGTCCACCTGGTCAACGTGTGTTTAATGCGTTTGCTAATCCTGGTACAGTAGATGATATAGAAAAACGGTTGGTAGATTTGCCTGCACAACAGGTGACGGAAATTGTACGTCACCTTGCATTGCTGGGTTTTCTCCAACCTGCGGTTACCGATTGTGCCTGTGTAACAGAGGAAGATTGCAGTCCCGCCATATCCCCCCTCACCTCCTGGCTCCACCTCACCGACCGCTGTAACCTCCGCTGTGACTACTGCTACCTCCCTCATGTCCGCGAAGACATGTCTCCCGAAACGGGCCGCGCCGCAATCGACGCGACCTTCCGTTCTGCGCTTGCCAACGGTTTCAAACAGGTGAAATTCAAGTATGCGGGTGGTGAGTCGTTGCTGCGTTTCCCGCTTATTGTGGAATTACACCAGTATGCCCAGGCGTTAGCCGATCAGCATGGATTCGGCTTGGAGGGTGTAGTTCTTAGCAATGGCACGCTGCTCACGCCAGTGATGATTGAAACCTTGAAGTCGCTTGGTTTGCGACTCATGATCTCGTTGGACGGTTTGGGAGCCTATCACGACGCGCACCGCCCATACGCGGGCGGACGAGGTTCCTTTGCCGATGTGGCGGAAGCCATTGACGTGGCGCTCGCCAATGGCTTGGTTCCCAATATCTCCATCACGATTAGCAGCCGCACAGCGGAGGGACTTCCCGACGTCATGGCATGGATTTTGGAGCGTGAACTGCCGTTCAGCCTGAACTTCTATCGCGAAAACGATCTCTCGGCCTCGCACGAAGATATGCAGTTGAATGAAGAGAAGATCATTAGCGGGATGCTGGCCGCGTTCAAGGTGATCGAGAACAATCTCCCGCGCCGTCCCTTCCTCGGCGGAATCATTGACCGGGCGAACATGTCCGTCTCGCACACGCACACTTGCGGAGTGGGGCAGAACTATCTGGTTTTCGACCAGCATGGACAGATCGCCAAGTG
>JAANMU010000258.1_pt1 | contig 68106 bp, 58 predicted proteins | sample 7279701 | NCBI WGS metagenome assembly JAANMU01 (sample SAMN14094539, study PRJNA606508) | bioreactor metagenome | isolation source: A lab-scale SPAN reactor treating ammonium-rich wastewater day 57 | place: Ireland: Galway | collected 2017-03-13 | reverse complement strand
TAGGTGAGCGCGTACTGGATCGGCAACCGCATGTCGGTCGGCCCCAGCTGGGCGAGCACCGTGCCGTCGACGAACTCCACCATGGAGTGGATGATCGACTGCGGGTGGACGACGACGTCGATGCGCTCGGCGGGCACGTCGAACAGCCAGCGCGCCTCGATCACCTCCAGCCCCTTGTTCATCAGGGTGGCGGAGTCGATGGTGATCTTGCGGCCCATGTTCCAGGTCGGGTGCTTGAGCGCGTCTTCGGGGCGCGCCTCGTCGAGGCTCCCCTTCCAGGTGCGGAACGGGCCGCCGGACGCGGTCAGCAGCAGCCGCTTCACGCTCTGCGGCTCGCGCCCCGCCAGGCACTGGTGCAGCGCGCAGTGCTCGGAGTCGATCGGCAGCAGCCGGGCGCCGGTGGCGGCGGCCGCCGCCCGCATCAGCTCCCCCGCCATCACCAGCGTCTCCTTGTTGGCGAGGGCGACGTCCTTGCCCGCCTGCAGCGCGCGGTAGGTCGGCAGCAGGCCGACGGCGCCGACCGCGGAGGCGACCACGATCCGCGCCGGCTCGACCGTGGCCACCGCGACCATGCCGTCGGTGCCGGTCGCGACCTCGATGCCGGCCAGGTCGACCAGGCGCCCGAGCTCCTGGCGGCACGCCTCGTCGGCCACCGAGACGACCCGCGGGCGATGGCGCGCGACCTGCTTCGCCAGCACGTGCACGTTGCGGCCGGCCGCCAGGCCGACGATCTCGAAGCGCTCGGGGAACGCCTCGACGACCTTCAGCACGTTGACCCCGACCGAGCCGGTGCAACCCAGCACGGACACGGCGCGGCGTTCCTGCGAATGGCTCATGGGATCTCGCGCGGGAGGTGCGGCGTCAGCGCTGGTAGAGGTAGAAATAGTAGAGGACCGGCGCGCCGAACAACAAGCTGTCCAGCCGGTCGAGCATGCCGCCGTGGCCCGGGAACAGCGCGCCCGAGTCCTTGATGCCCGCCCAGCGCTTGAGCAGGCTCTCCAGCAGGTCGCCGACGATGCCCATGGCGGCCACCGCCACGCCGAGCGCGAGGGTCACCGGGAGCGAGACGCCGGGCAGCGCCGCCTCGCGGATCAGCCACGCGCCGAGCGCGCCGCCGACCAGGCCGCCCAGCGCGCCTTCGACCGTCTTGCCCGGCGAGATCAGCGGCGCCAGCCGGTGGCGGCCCGCGAGGTGGCCCGCGAAGTAGGCGAACACGTCCGACATCATCACGACGAAGATCAGCAGCAGCAGGCGGTAGCCGCCCAGCTCGACCGGCTCGAGCACCCGCAGGCCGGCCAGCGTCCCGCCCAGCGCGCCGAGATAGGTCGCGCCCATGAACGTGCCGGCGGCGGCGGGCACGGTCTGGGCGAGGTCGTCGGCGCGGCGCAGCGTCGAGGTCAGCAGCAGCAGCGCCGCCAGCGGCCACAGCGCGGGCCCCGCCCAGCCCGGCTGGACCTCCTCGAGGAAGATGAACGCGGTCAGCAGCAGGCCGGTGAAGCGCAGCGGGCGCAGCCCGCGGGCGGCCAGCAGCTTGTAGTACTCGAGGAGCCCGAGGCCGATCGCGGCACCCGCGACCGCCACGGTCGCCAGCGGCGGCGCGTAGAGGAGCAGCCCCAGCAGCAGCGGCAGCGCCACGAGCGCGGTCAGCAGCCGCGCCCGCAGGTCGCCGAACTTGCCGCTCAACTGGCGACGATGCCGCCGTAGCGGCGCTCGCGGCGCTGGTAGTCGACCACCGCCTGCAGCAGGTGGCGGCGGCGGAAGTCGGGCCACAGCACGTCGGTGACCCAGATCTCCGAGTAGGCGATCTGCCACAGCAGGAAGTTGCTGACCCGCAGCTCGCCGCTGGTGCGGATCAGCAGGTCGGGGTCGGGCTGGCCTGCCGTGTACAGGTAGCGGGCGAGGGTCGCCTCGTCGATCGTCGCCGGGTCGAGGCCGTTGGCCTGCACGTCGGCCGCCAGCCGCCGGACGCCGTCTGCCAGTTCGGTGCGCCCGCCGTAGTTGAGCGCGAGCTGGAACAGCAGGCCCTGCGAGTGCCGCGTGCGCTCGGTCGCCCGCATCAGCTCGTCCTGGACGTCGGCCGGCAGCGCCTCGGGCCGGCCGATCACGCCGAAGCGGATGTCGTTCTTGAGCATCGTGTCGAGCTCGGAGCGCAGGTAGTGCTTGAGGAGCAGCATCAGCCCCGAGATCTCCAGCTCCGGCCGCTTCCAGTTCTCGACCGAGAACGCGTAGAGGGTGAGCACCTTCAGGCCCAGCCGGGCCGAGGTCTCGACCGTCTCCCGCACCGAGGCGATGCCCGCGCGGTGGCCCTCGATGCGCGGCATCATCCGCTTCTTCGCCCAGCGCCCGTTGCCGTCCATGATGACGGCGACGTGGCGCGGCAGGCGCGCGAAGTCGATCCCGTCGAGGAGCTGCTTCTCCTCGACGGAGTCCTGCGGCATGACGGCCAGGAGGTCTTCGCGTGACATCAGGACTATCGGCGCAAAGCCTTTCGCATCAGCGGGATTCCTCGGGCCCGTTAGTGTAGCTCACCCGGACCAGGGTGAGCCCGTGGGCCGGCGCGGGCGGCGGCCAGCGGCGGCGGTCCCGGGCGTGCAACTCGTACTCGAGCACGGCCGCAGTGGCCGCCCCGCGGCCCACGGCCAGCAGCCCGCCGACGATGCTGCGCACCATCTTGCGCAGGAAGCCGTCGCCTTCGACCTCGTAGACGAGACCGGGGCCGCCTTCGTGCTCCACCCCGCGCAACTCGGAGCGGGTCAGCGTGCGCACCGTGGTCTTGACGTCGCTGCCCGTGGACGCGAGCGAGGCGAAGTCGCGGCGGCCGAGGAACAGCAGCGCCGCTTCGCCCATCGCCCGCCGGTCGAGCGGCGCGGGCACGTGCAGCGCGAAGTGGCGGCGCTGCGGGAGCTGCACGAGAGCGGTGTCGATCGTGTAGCGATAGCACTTCGAGGTCGCGCTGCGGCGGGCGTGGAAGTCGTCCGCGGCCGGCGCCGCGCCCAGCGCGCGGAGGTCGCCGGGCAGCACCGCGTTGAGGGCGCGCACCAGGTCGGCCTCCGCCCACGCGCGCGGCAGGTCGCAGGAGGCCACCTGGCCGAGCGCGTGCACCCCCGCGTCGGTGCGCCCCGCGCCGTCGACGTGCACGGGGCTGCCGCCGTGCAGGCGGGCGAGGGCCGCTTCCAGCTCGCCCTGGACCGTGCGCGACGCGCGCTGGGCGGCCTGGAGCTGGAAGCCCTCGAAGCCGGTCCCGTCGTAGGCGAGCGTCAGCCGGAAGCGCGGCATCCGCGGCCCCGCCGTCCCCGGTCGAACCTCAGCGCCGCGAACCCGGCTTCACCGGCGCGCCGCCCTGCTGGCACAGCGGGCACTCGTCGGCGCTCCACGTCGGCACCTCCAGCGTGATCAGGCTGGCGCGCGGCACGCCGAGGTCGACGCTGCCGCCGCTGCGGTCGACCAGGCTGCCGACGCCGATCACCGTCGCGCCGGTCGGCTCCAGCGCGGCGAACACCTCGCGCGTCGACTTCCCGGTGGTGATCACGTCCTCGACGACCACGACCGGCTCGCCCGCGCGCAGCGCGAAACCGCGGCGCAGCGACATCCCGCCGTCGGTGCGCTCCGTGAAGAGGCCGGCGCAGCCGAAGCCGCGGGCCACCTCGTGGGCGACCAGCACGCCGCCCAGCGCCGGCGCCACCACGGCCGACGGCGGCTCGGGCAGCAGCCGTCCCAGCTTTTCGGCGAGCAGCGCGCCGAGGCGGGTGGCGACGACGGGATCCATCAGCACCCGCGCGCACTGCAGGTAGCGCGGCGAGTGCAGGCCGGAGGAGAGCAGGAAGTGGCCCTCGAGCAGGGCCTCCCGCTCGCGGAACAGCTCGAGCAGCTCGTTCATGACGCCGGAAGTCTATCGGCTGCGCGGCCCGGCGACGAACGCCTCCCCGTAGAATCGCCCCCGATGCGGATCGTGCACGTGGACAGCGCCCGGGAGTGGCGCGGCGGGCAGAACCAGGTGTTCCTGGCGGCCCGCGGCATGGCGGCGCGCGGCCACGCGGTGACCGTGGTCTGCGAGCGCGGCCAGCCGCTCGAGCGGCGCTGCCGCGAGGCCGGCCTCGCGGTCGTCGACACCCGCTTCAGCGGCGACCTCTCGCCCGGCGCGATCGCCACGCTGGCCGGGCTTCTCCGCCTGCGCGCTCCCGACGTCGTGCAGCTCCACGACCCGCACGCGGTCGCCGCGGGAGTGGTGGCGGCCCGGCTCTCCGGGTCGCGGGCGCGGCTGGTCGCCACGCGCCGGGTCGACTTCGCGCTGAAAGGTCCGCTCTCGCGCGCCAAGTATCGCGCCTGCGACGAGGTGATCGCGGTCAGCGACGCCATCCGCCGCGTGCTCGTCGCCGGTGGCCTGCCTCCCGAACGGCTGCGCGTGGTGCACGAGGGCGTGCCCGACCGGCCCGCGCGACCGGGCGGGCGCGAGACGCTCCGCGCGCTCGGCGTGCCGGCCGACGCCCGGGTCGTCGGCAACGTGGCGGCGATGGTCGACCACAAGGACCAGGCGACGCTGCTCGCCGCCTTCGCGACGGTCGCGGCGCGCGACCCGCGGGCCCACCTCGTGATCTTCGGCGACGGCCCGCTGCGCGACGCCTTGCATGCGCGGGCGGCGGCGCCCGACCTGGCGGGTCGCGTCACGTTCGGCGGCTTCCGCGACGACCTCGACGCGCTGGTCCCCGCCTTCGACGTGTTCTGCCTCAGCTCCCACATGGAGGGCCTCGGCACCAGCCTGCTCGACGCGATGTGCTTCGCGCGCCCGATCGTCGGCACCGCCGCGGGCGGCATCCCCGAGGCCGTGGCCGACCGCGAGACCGGCCGCGTCGTGCCGGTGCGCGACGCGGCGGCGCTGGCCGCGGCGCTTTGCGAAGTGCTCGGCTCGGACGAACTCGCCGCGCGCCTCGGGGCCGCCGGCCGCCGGCGCTTCGAGGAGCGCTTCACGGACGCGCGCATGGTCGAGGCCAGCCTCGCCGTGTACGTGGGCGGCGCGTGAGGGCCTGGCTCAGGGGTCGCTGACGCCCGTGGGGCAGCGGTGCCCGATGTCGATCGCGGAGTCGGCGGGCCACTGGGGCGTCGACAGGCCGCGGAAGCCCCAACCGGCGGGGATCTCGGCGTCGGCAGCCTGGGGCGAGAGGAAGATGCTCCGGTCCACGTCGAGGCAGTCCGCGCGGCCGGTCCTGAAGTAGTCGTCGTTGTTGGTGTCGATGCGCGCCGGGCGCCACGGACTGCTTCCGGCATACATCAGGTCCCCGGGATCGTCACCGACGTGGTTGCCCGTCCACTGCGGCGCGCAGCGTTGCACGGCACCGACGACGTGGAACACCTCGTGAAGCGCCACGTACTCTACATAGCCGGCGCTGCGCTCGTCCGACGCGAAGCGGTTGTTCGCGCAGGGCGCGGCTCCCGGCGGCGTGCCCTTGAGGTACAGCGCGGCGACCTGGCCCACGAGTCGCGGCGGTACGGGGGCGTTCGCGCACACCGGCACGCCGGCGCCACCGCCGAAGTAGACGAGGTAGATCTTCTGCGGGTGGTCGAACCCACGCGCCGCGAGAATTCGCTCCAGCTGGTCGCGAATGAAGACCCCGTGGCTGGAGAGCTCGGCATCGGACTGATCGAGGCGGACGAAGGCGACGTCCGGCTGGCCGCGGAACGTGTCGAGCACCAGGCGCTTCCCGGTCCGCTCGTGGAGCCACGCCTGGGCGGCGGCGAGCGAACGGGCCAGGGTGCCGTTGGTGTCGAGTCGCTCGTCCGCCCCGTCCGCCGGGAGGACGTAGAGCGCCTTGACCTGGTAGCCCGACACCTCGTCGACTTCATCGACCGTCGCCCTCGGCGTCGGCGTCGGAGTCGGCGTGGGAGCAGGGGTGGCCGTCGTTGCACCGGACGGACCTCCCCCTCCGCCGCACGCCAGGACAGACCCGAGCGCCATGCCCATTGCGAGACGGAGGACTGGTAAGCGCATGAACGCAACCTACCCGCTCTGCCCACCTCCGGCATCCCCCGAACGGGGGACGGCAGGCACTTCTCCGGAGTCCGTCATCGCCGTGCCGGGGCGGCAGGCGCTGCCCCGAGCGGCGGCTAGTCGATCGCCGAGCGGGCCAGCGCCAGCGCCGCGCGCAGTTCTTCGCGCACGGCCTCGGAGACGGGGGCCAGCGGCGCCCGCGGGAAACCGCCCGCGTAGCCCGCGAGGTCCATCGCGGCCTTGAGGCCGGGCACGCCGTGGGCCGTGGTGACCGCCGCCGCCAGCGGCATCAGCGTTCGCTGCAGCGACCGCGCGCGATCGTGGTCGCCCCGGGCCGCCGCCGCGTGCAGGGCGCAGGTGATCTCGGGGGCGGCACAGGCGACCGCCAGCACGCCGCCGGTCGCGCCGGCGCACAGGGCCGGGTAGAAGGCGCCGGCCGAGCCACACAGGAAGCCGAGCTCGGGTGCCGTGCCGAGCACCCGGTTCAGGAAGCCCATGTCGCCCGACGACTCCTTGAGCCCGATCACGTTGGGGTGGGCGGCGAGGCGGATCGCCACCGGAGCGGGCAGCGCCAGGCCCGTGTTGGCGGGAACGGAATAGAGCAGCACCGGGATCGGCGAAGCGTCGGCGATCGCCTCGAAGTGGCGAATCAGCGCGTCGGCCGTGAGCTGCGACTTGAAGTAGTGGGGCGTGACGACCAGCGCCGCGTCGGCGCCGGCGTCGGCCGCGCGGCAGGTCAGCGCGATCGTGCCGCGGGTCGACTCGAGGCCGGTGCCGGCCAGCACCGGCCGGTCGCCGGCGCCCCTGCGCGCGGCGCGCACCAGGTCGACCTTCTCGGCCTCGTCGAGCGCGCAGGCCTCGCCGTTGGAGCCGAGCACGAGGTAGCCGGCGAGCGGCGCCGCGGCGTAGGCCGCGAGGTTGCGCTCGAAGGCGGGCAGGTCGACGGCGCCGTCCTCGCGGAACGGCGTCACCAGCGGCGGGATCACGCCGCGCAGCCGAAGGAGCAGCGGGTGCATGGGACGAGCGGCGAGGGCCCCGGCCGCGCGGCCGGGGCGCCCGCTTCGCGTGCGGCTAGGCCGCGGGGGTCTTGGCCGCGAGGGCCGCGGCGACCTTCTCGATCGCGCGCACGTCCTGGGCCGAGAACGCGTCGCGGAAGTCGCTCCAGACCTCGAGGATCGCCCACAGGCCCGCCTCGGTGCGGACCGGGGCCACCATCACGCTGCCGCGGCTGAGGCCCGCGGCGTTCCACGCCTCGCTGCCGGCGATCGTGCTGACGACCGTGGCGTGGTCCGCGTGGGCGGCCTCCGCCAGCGGGCCGCCGCCGGTCCACACCCGCTCCGGGCCGGCGGGGCGGTCGATCGACGTGTGCACGACGAGGTCCTCGCCGTCCGCCACGTAGGCCGTGATGGCCGAGTAGCGGGCGAAGCGCTTCTTCAGCGTCTCCACGCCCACCTTCAGCGCTTCTTCGAAGCTGCCGGCCTTCTTGATGATCTCCTCGACCTCGCGCACGACCGCGTCGCGGCGCTGGGCGGCCTTCTTGGCCAGGTCGGTCTTCCAGGGCTTGTCTTCGTCCTCGGCGAACGCCATGTTCACGCTCGAAACTCCTTCCGTATCGTCGATCTCTCGAACTCGGGTCTAGGTCGCGAGCGCGCGGCCGCCGTCCACCCGGAGCACTTCTCCGGTGGTGAAGGTCGCAGCACCCGCCAGGAACAGCACGGCCTCGACCGCCTCGGCGTGGGAGCCGAAGCGGCCGAGCGGGGTCTTGTCGCGCACGGCCGCGGGGCCGCCGGGAGGCTCAAGCACTCCCGGCGCCACGGCGTTGACGCGGATCGGGGCGAGCGCGGCCGCCAGGCCGCGGGTGGCGGCGATCAGCGCCGCCTTGCTCGCCGAGTAGGCGACGTGGTGGGGCCAGGCCATCAGCCCGCCCAGCGAGGCGACGTTGACGATCGCCGCCCCCGGGCGCCCGCGCAGGTGGGGCGCCGCGGCCTGAGCGGCCAGCACGGCAGCCTTCGCGTTGACGTCGAAGGCCTCGTCCAGGACGTCTTCCGTGATCTCCCCCACCGGCGTGCGCCGGAACACGCCCACGTTGTTCACCAGCAGGTCGAGCCCGCCCAGCGCCGCGGCGGCCGCCTCCACGAAGGCGGCCATCTGGCCCGGCTGCCGGGCGTCCGCGCGGAACGCGAAGGCGCGGCGGCCGAGCGCGCGCAGTGCGGCCTGCACCTCCTCCGCTCCACGGGCGCTTTCGTTGTAGGAGAGCGCCACGTCCGCGCCCCGCTCGGCGAGAGCGTGCGCGATCGCGCGGCCGAGGCCGCGGCCGCCTCCGGTCACTGCCGCCAGACGACCGTGGAACCCCGGGGACCCCGGGACGGGAGAGGGACCTGCCAAACCGATGGAGTATACCCTACGCCTTGCGCTCCGCGCGGGCCCGCACCAGCTCGGCGAAACGGGGGTCGTCCGGCGCCAGCAGCGCCAGCTCGGCCAGCGCCTTGCGGGCTTCGCCCTCCGGGGTCCCCGGGGCGGCCCGCTGCAACAGGTCGGCGATGCGCCCGGCCAGGGCCGGGTCCGGCGCGTCCGGCTCGTGGGCTCCCTTCAGCCGGCGCCAGGTGCGCCACAGCAGTTCGCCGGGCTCCACCGCGTCGGGGTCGTAGGAGAGCGCCTGCTGCAGCTCGCCCAGCGCCGACAGCGGGCGGGCGCCGTCGGCCAGGGCGCGGCCCTTCGCCAGGTGCTCGCGCATGCGGTTGCGGGCGTCTTCGGTCGTCGTCACCCACGGCGCCGCAGCGGACCGGCCGCGTGAGCGGCGCAGCGCGCGGCGGATGTCGCGCAGCTCCTCGGCGACCTCGCCCATCTGCGGGTAGCGGCGGTCGGGGTCCTTCTGCAGCATGCGGTGGACCACCGCGGCCAGGCGGGCGGGGATCTCCGGGTTGAGGGTCAGGATCGGGATCGGCTGCTCGGAGATGATCTGGTAGAGCACCGAGTGCAGCGTCTTGCCGAGGAACGGCTTCTGGAACGTCAGCGCCTCGTAGAACACGCTGCCGGCGCAGAAGATGTCCGAGCGCGGGTCGACCGGCCGGCCTTGTGCCTGCTCCGGGCACATGTAGTCGGGGGTGCCGAGGATCACGCCCTTGCGGGTGATGGTGCCCTGCGCCGCCACCCGCGCCAGGCCGAAGTCGAGGATCTTGACCTGGCCGCCGAGGTTGACCATCACGTTGGCGGGCTTGAGGTCGCGGTGGATCACGCCCTTCGAGTGGGCGTAGGCGATGCCGAGCGCGACCTCCTCCAGCACCCGCACCCGCTCGGAGATCGGCACGTCCATGTGGCGCTCGATCAGCGCCCGCAGGTCCTCGCCCTCGAGCAGCTCCATCGCCATGTACGGCTTGCCTTCGACCTCCCCGAGGTCGTAGACCTTGACGATGTTCGGGTGGTCGAGGCGGCCGATCGCCTCGGCCTCGCGCACGAAGCGCTTGTGGTGGTCGTCGCTCTGCGACTCCTCGCCGAGCATCTTGAGCGCCACCACCCGGCCCAGCATGCGGTCGCGGGCGCGGAACACCTCGCCCATCGCGCCCTCGCCCAGCTTGTCGAGGATGTCGTAGCGGCTGGGGTGGACCATCGGGAGGGTCCCCCGGTGCTCTCCCGCTACTCGCTGTAGCGGAGCAGGACGACCGAGATGTTGTCCTTGCCGCCGGCCTCGTTGGCCGCGTCGATCAGCTTCTGGGCGGCGTCCTGGAGCGAGGCCGGGAACGGCGTCACCGCGTTCAGGATCGCCTCGTCGGAGATCATCGAGTGCAGGCCGTCCGAGCACAGCATCACGACGTCGCCCGCCTCGAGCTGGTGCTCGATGACGTCGATCTCCAGGCTCTCCTTGGCGCCGATCGCCTTGGTGATCACGTTGCGCAGCGGGTGCTTCTCGATCTCCTCGGCGGTCAGGATGCCCTCCGCCCACGCCGCCGAGACCCACGAGTCGTCGCGCGAGAGCTGCTTCAGGGCGCCGCCGCGGAACAGGTAGCAGCGGCTGTCGCCGGCCCAGCCCAGGGTCACCGTCTTGCCGTTGACCAGCGCGGCCATCGCGGTGGTGCCCATGCCGGTGTACTCCTCGCGGGAGTCGGCGGCCTTGAACACCTTCTTGTTGGCGAGCTTGATCGCGGTCTTGAGCCGGTTGCCTTCGAAGGAGAGGTTGACGTCCAGGCCGTAGGGCCAAGTGATCTCCTTCTCCTGGAGGCTCTTCTCGATGAAGCCCTGGAGCGTCTCCACGGCCATCGAGGAGGCCACCTCGCCGGCGTTGTGGCCGCCCATCCCGTCGCACACGGCGAACAGGCCGGCCTTCTCGTCGACGAGGATCGAGTCCTCGTTCAGCTTGCGGCGGCGCCCGACGTCGGTCTGGCCATAGGCCTCGAGCATGGACTCCTACTCCTGGCAGGGCGGCGCGAAGACGGCGAACAGGGTTCTGGGACTCAAGTTGCGGCCAAGGATACGGGCCCCCGCGGCCGGCGGTCAATGCCGGCCCCGCAGCGGCGCGTTCCTTGGAATAATGCGGTCGACCATGGCCCGCCTCTGCGTCAACATCGACCACGTCGCGACGCTGCGCCAGGCCCGCCGCGGCAGCGAGCCCGACCCGGTCCACGCCGCGGTGCTGGCCGAGCTGGCGGGGGCCGCGGGCGTGGCCGTGCACCTGCGCGGCGACCGACGCCACGTCCAGGACCGCGACGTCGAGCTGTTGCGCCAGGTCGTCAAGGGCCGGCTGACGCTGGCGACCGCCGCGACCCAGGAGATGCTGCGGATCGCGCTCACCGTGCGCCCCGACCAGGTCACGCTGGTGCCGGAACGCCCCCAGGAGCTGACCACCGAAGGCGGGCTCGACGCCGTGCTCAACAGCGCCAGCCTCAAGGGCGTGGTCGGGGCGCTGGCCGAAGCCGGCATCCGCGTCGCGTTGTTCGTGGCGCCCGAGCTGGAGCAGGTCAAGGAGTGCCACCGGCTGGGGGCCACGGCCGTCGAGCTGTCGGCGGCGCTGTACGCCGAGGCCCGCGGCGAGCGCCCGCGCGAGGCGGCGCTGCGCCACCTCGCCGACGCCGCCCGGCTCGGCCGCAAGCTGGGCCTGCGGGTCCAGGTCGGCCACGGGCTCGGCTACGAGAGCGTGCGCCCGGTGGCGGCGCTGCCCGAGGTCGACGACGTCACCGTCGGCCACGCCGTGGTGGCCCGCGCGCTGCTCGTCGGCATGGAACGCGCCGTGCGCGAGATGCTCGACGCCGTGCGGCCGTAGCCGCGCCGCGTGGCGCCCCCCGACCCGCGCGGGTCCTTCGGCGGCTTCGTCGGCGTCCGCACCCTGCTCTCCCAGGTGGAGAGCACCGCCCCTTGGATCTTCGACGGGACCTCGCCCCGCTTCGCCCAGGCGCCCGCCGCGCCCGGGCCGCGATTGCGGGACCAGGCCCGGCACCCGCTCGGCTGGTGGGCGGTGCTGGAGGCTGCCCGGCGGGCGGCCCTGACCCACGAGCCCACGCCGGAGCCGACGGCGGAGCAGTGGGAGGACTACTTCGCGCTGTGCCTCGCCTGCCACTGGGCGACCGTCGCCACCTTCGTGCCGACCGACGTCGACACCAAGATCCGGCTGCACCTGTGGCTCGGGCCGATGCCGCCGGCGCGCCGGGCCGGGCAGGTCGCGCTCGCGCTCGAAACGGGCCGCTGGGATCCGCGCAAGGTGACGGCCCGCGGCGTCGAGGTCGAAGGCGAGGGCTTCGTGTCGGGGCACGACGGCGAGCGGCTGTCGGTGCTGTGCGGCGGGCTCGTCGCCTGCCGCCAGGCCGGCGACGACTCGCTGGCGCGGACGCTCGAGGAGGCGGTCGAGGCCGAGCTGTGGCGCGAGGCGCGGGCCTTCGACGCGCTCGCCGCCCGGCGCGGCCGCGAGCAGGAGCTGCTGGCGCTCGCGGCGCTGCTCACCCACAACGCGGGCGACGTCGACCAGGGCCTCGGCTCGCGGGAGGCGAAGCGCCATGCCGCGGCCGACCTCGAGCGTTTCGGCGACCTCGCGGGACGCGGCCCGCGGCGCTACGGCGGCGCGTTCGCGCGGGCGGCCGCGCTGTACCGCGAGCTGCTGGCTGCCGAGGGCCACCGCCACTATCCGTTGCGCGAGATCCGGGCCCTGCGCTCCGACCCCGAACTGCTGCTGCCGCTGGGGCCCTGGCTCGACGAGTGGGGCGCGAAGCTCGCGACCTGGCCCGCGTGGGACGACCCCGCTCGCGCCGAGGTGCTCGCGGGGCTGGTCGACGCCGCCCGCAAGGTGCGTCAGCAGCAGGGCTACTACCGGGCGCTGGCGGGCTTCGACGCGGCCTTCCCGGGCGGACTGGCAGGGTCGCGCATGACCCGCGCGCTGCCGGCTCGCGTCCAGCGCGAGCTGCGCGACTCGGAGCTGCGCAAGAAGCTCGCGGTGCGCCGCGAGAGCTTCGAGTCGGGTCTCGCCAAGCGCGCGAGGGAGATCCTCGCGCGCTCCTAGTGGCGCGGCCCGCTACGACGCGGCGTCGCGCCGCGCGGCGGCGATCAGGTCCTTCGCCCAGGCGCGGATGCGGTCCTCGTCCGGGCCCTCGATCATCACCCGCAGCTTGGGCTCGGTGCCGCTCCAGCGCACCAGCACCCGGCCGTCGGCGCCCAGCGAGCTCTCCACCGACCGCGTCGCCTTCGCCAGCTCGGCCATCTCGTCGAGCGGCCGCCGCGCGGGCAGCGTCACGTTCTCCAGCACCTGCGGCACCCGCTCCATCGCCTCGCGGGCCAGCTCCGACAGCGGGCGGCCGGAGCGCACCATCAGGGCCAGCACCTGCAGCGCGGCGACGATCCCGTCGCCCGTCGAAGCGTGGTCGAGGAAGATCAGGTGCCCGCTCTGCTCGCCGCCGAGGTTGAAGCCGCCCTTGCGCATCGCCTCGACGACGTAGCGGTCGCCGACGGGGGTGCGCAGCAGCCGGCCGCCGAGGCGGACCATCGCCCGGTCGAGGCCGAGGTTGCTCATCACTGTGGCGACCAGCGTGCTGGCGCGCAGCTCGCCGTCGCGGATCATGCGCGCCGCGCACATCGCCATCACCGCGTCGCCGTCGACGATCTGGCCCTTCTCGTCGACCACGATCACGCGGTCGGCGTCGCCGTCGAGGGCGACGCCGATCGCGGCCCCCCGCTTGACGACCTCGGCCCGCACGTTGTCGGGGTGCAGCGCGCCGCAGTCGCGGTTGATGTTGGTGCCCGAGGGCTTGACGCCCAGCGCCGCGACCTTGGCCCCGAGCTCCGAGAACACGGCGGGGGCCACCCGGTAGGCCGCGCCGTGGGCGGCGTCGACCACCATTCGCACGCCCTCGAGCGAGAGGTCGCGCGGGAACGTGGTCTTGGCGAACACCACGTAGCGGCCGCGGGCGTCCTCGAGCTTCTCGGCGCGGCCGATGCCCGGGCCCGTCCTGCGCTCGCCGAGCAGCGCGTCGTCCTCGATCAGCCGCTCGATCTCGGCTTCGGCCGCGTCGGGCAGCTTGAAACCGTCGCGGCCGAAGATCTTGATCCCGTTGTCGTCGTACGGGTTGTGGCTGGCGCTGATCACGATCCCGGCATCGGCCCGCATGCTGGTCGTCAGGTGGGCGACCGCGGGGGTCGGCACCGGGCCGCAGAGCAGCACCCGCCCGCCCATCGAGCACACGCCGGAGGCGATCGCGGTCTCGATCATGTAGCCGGAGAGCCGCGTGTCCTTGCCGATCAGCACCCGCGGCGCGTGGCGCACGCCGCGGCCGGCGACGAAGGCGACGGCGCGGCCGAGCTGCAGCGCCAGCTCCGGGGTGATGGGGTGCACGTTGGCGGGACCGCGGATGCCGTCGGTCCCGAACAGCCGGCGCGCGTGCGCGCCCGTCTCCGTCTTCAATGGGCCTCCGATGCTGCTGCCCCGCTAGCGGCGCGTGAAGCGCACGCGGGCGGGCACGATTTCCTTGACCGAGATCCCGGCCAGGCCGGCGAGATCCACGGCGACGACCGCGTCGGACCCGGAGCCGGCGGTGACGTAGGGCCGCACCTGGTCGGGCTGCACCCGCGCGACGATCGAAGCCGGGCCCTCGAGCACGACGTCGACCCGCGCCGGCCGCGCGACCCCGGCCCCGCCGCGCACGGACAGCTCCAGGTTCTCGAGCCGCAGCGTGTCGTGCCGCTCGCGGACGCGGGCGGTGACCTCGGCCCGCGGCGCCTCCAGGATGCGCAGCACCGGGTCCTCGGCACCGAGCGCCACGATCTCGGTGACGTCGCCGCGGGCGCCCTCGACCCGCACCGGCTCGGTGAACACCGATTCGATCTCGCGCACCCGGCTGCGCGGCCCGGCGATGCGGGCGGTGGCGGGCCGGGCCCGCACCTCGGCGACCTCGAAGCCCTCGGCCGGCGAGCCGAGCAGCCGCGGCCGCACCGGCACCTCCTTCTGCAGCGTGAACTCCAGCGACAGGGTCAGGATCGCGGGCGTGACCTTGACGACGGTGATGCCGAACGGCACCCGGATCGTCTCCGGCGTCAGGTGCACGAAGCGCTCGCCTTCGCCCGCGCCCGACAGGTCGATCTGCGCCGACACGTCGCCAGGCCCCAGGCGCTGGATGATGCCGGGCGAGGCCCGCAGCCGGACCTCGACCTGGTTGACGGTCTCGCCGGTCAGCTCCAGGTCCTTGGGGAAGTTCTGCATCTCGAGCTGGACCGTCATCCCCATCTCGGACGACTTCTCGCCGGCGATCGCGACCCACAGCAGCAGCGCGAGGCCGAGGCTCAGCCCCTTCAGCGCGAGGTTGTCGATCGCGGTGCGCTTCACGAGGCGCGCTCCCGGTTCCCGCTGTCGGTGCGGGCCTCGATCCGGGGGGCCGGCTCGTCCGGCAGCTCCATCGCCTCCAGCAGGGCGGTCCGCAGTTGCGCGCCGTCGAGCCCGCGCCGGATGCGGCCGCCCTGGACCAGCGAGATCTGGCCGGTCTCCTCGGAGACGACGACGGCCAGCGCGTCGGTGTCCTCGGTGACGCCGATCGCGGCGCGGTGGCGGGAGCCGAGCTGGCGCGACAGCTCGGGGTTGACGGTCAGCGGCAGGAAGGCGGCGGCGGCGGCGATCCGCTTGCCCTGAACGATGGCCGCGCCGTCGTGGAGCGGGGTCCCGGGATTGAAGATGTTGATCAGCAGGTCGTAGGTGACCACGGCGTCGAGCTCGATGCCGGTCTCGATGTAGCTGCGCAGGCCCATGTCGCGCTCGAGCACCACGATCGCCCCGGTGCGCGACTGGGCCAGCGAGGTCGCGGCCAGCACCAGCTCGTCGACCACCTCGGTGCGGCGCTCGCCGGAGAAGGCGCCGAGCAGCGGCGTCTTGCCGATGTGGGCCAGCATCTTGCGGATCTCGGCCTGGAACACGACGATGATGCCGAACACCAGGTAGGGCAGGAACGTGCGCAGCGTCCAGTTGACGGTCTGCAGGTTGAGCCACTGGGAGATCCAGTAGAAGAACACCAGCATCACGCCGCCCAGCGCCATCTGCACGGCGTGGGTGCCGCGGATCAGCTGCAGCAGCTCGTAGATGATGAAGGCGACGATCAGCACGTCGAGCACGTCGAGCCAGCCCGCCTGGCGGGCCTGCAGGAACGCGAGCAGGCGGTCGAGGATCATGCGGCCCGCGCCTCCAGGATCGCGTCGGCGACCCGCGCCGCCTGCGCCATCTCCGCGACGTCGTGCACGCGCACGACGTGGGCGCCCTGCAGGATCGCGGCGGTGACCGCCGCCGCGGTGCCGAACTGGCGGGCCTCGGGCGGTGCGCCGGTGAGGCGGCCGATGAAGCTCTTGCGCGAGGGGCCGACCAGCAGCGGCCGGCCCAGCGCGTGCAGCGCGTCGAGCCGGGCCAGCGCCTGGACGCTGTGGGCGGCGTCCTTGGAGAAGCCGATCCCGGGGTCGAGCACGGTCTGCGCGCGGTCCACGCCGGCGGCGTCCGCCCGCGCGAGCGCCGTCTCCAGCTCGGCCGCGAGCTCGGCGGCGACGTCGGCGTAGCGGGGCTCGTGATGCATCGTCGCGAAGTCGCCACGCAGGTGCATCAGCACCAGCGGCGCGTCCGCCGCGGCGGCGACCCGGCCCAGCTCCGGGTCGAAGCGCAGGCCGCTGACGTCGTTGACGACGTCGGCGCCCGCGGCGAGCGCGGCGCGGGCGACCTCCGCCTTGGTGGTGTCGATCGACAGCAGGCCGTCGCCGCAGCGCTCGCGCAGCACGCGGATCACGGGCACCACGCGATCGATCTCCTCCGCGGACGGCACCGCTGCCGCCCCGGGCCGGGTCGACTCGCCGCCGACGTCCACCAGGTCGGCGCCCTGCTCGAACAGCTCCAGCCCGCGCGCCACGGCAGCCTCGACCCGGGCGAAGCGGCCGCCGTCGGAGAACGAGTCGGGGGTCACGTTGAGCACGCCCATCAGCCACGTGCGCTCGCCCAGCGCGCGCGCTTCGCCGCGCACGCGGAGCGTGTGGCGCGGCCTGGATGGAACCCGCTCGTTCAAGATCGCGAACCTCCCTGCCGGCGGTCGTCGGGCGGGTCGGCACCGGAGGCGAATCCGGCGCCGGGCCCGGGCGACGCGGGCAGCGGGTCCGCGGACGACGCGGAACCGCGCCCGACGTCAGGCCGTCGGCTTCGGCGCAGTCATGGGCGTCGGCAGGATACCCCCGGAAGCCGCTTCGCCGGGAACCGGCTCCGGCGTCGCGGCGGGCGGCGGCGGCTGCTGCGGTGCGGGAGGCGGCGTCTTCACGGTCATCGGCTCGCCGGCCAGGATCTGCTTGATCTGCGAGCCGTCCAGCACCTCGTGCTCGAGCAGCGCGGCGGCGACCTGGTCGAGCGCCACCCGGTGCTGGGACAGGAGCCCGTGGGCGTGGGCGTACTGGCCGCTGACGATCTTGGTGATCTCCGCGTCGATCTTGAGCGCGGTCGCTTCCGAGTAGTCCTGGTGGCGGTTGAACTCGCGGCCGAGGAAGATCTCGCCCTCGCGCTTGCCGTAGGTGAGCGGACCGAGCTCGTCGCTCATGCCCCACTCGCAGACCATCTTGCGGGCCATCTCGGTGGCCTGCTCGAGGTCGTTCTGGGCGCCCGTCGTGATGTGGCCGAAGGCCAGGTCCTCGGCGATGCGGCCGCCCATGCAGACCGCGATGCGGTCCTTGAGCTGCTCGCGGTTCCAGTTGTGCTTCTCTTCGGTCGGGAGCTGCTGGGTCAGGCCCAGCGCCATGCCGCGCGGGATGATCGTGACCTTGTGCAGCGGGTCGGCGTTGGGCAGCAGCGCGGCGAGGATCGCGTGGCCCGCCTCGTGGAAGGCGGTGATCTTCTTCTCCTCGTCCGTGATGATCATGCTCTTGCGCTCGGCGCCCATCAGGACCTTGTCCTTGGCGGACTCGAGGTCGTGCATGGTGACGGCCTTCTGGTTGCGGCGGGCCGCCATCAGCGCGGCCTCGTTGACCAGGTTGGCGAGGTCGGCGCCCGAGAAGCCCGGCGTCGCGCGCGCCAGCACGTTGATGTCGACGTCGTCGGCGATCGGGATCTTCTTGGAGTGGACCTGGAGGATGCCCTCGCGGCCGCGCACGTCGGGCCGCGACACCACCACCCGGCGGTCGAAGCGGCCGGGCCGCAGCAGCGCCGGATCCAGCACGTCGGGCCGGTTGGTGGCCGCGATCAGGATCACGCCGTCGTTGGACTCGAAGCCGTCCATCTCGACGAGCAGCTGGTTGAGCGTCTGCTCGCGCTCGTCGTGGCCGCCGCCGAGGCCGGCGCCGCGGTGGCGGCCGACGGCGTCGATCTCGTCGATGAAGATGATGCACGGCGCGTTCTTCTTGCCCTGCTCGAACAGGTCGCGCACCCGCGAGGCGCCCACGCCGACGAACATCTCGACGAAGTCGGAGCCCGAGATCGAGAAGAACGGCACGTTGGCCTCGCCGGCGATCGCCCGCGCCAGCAGCGTCTTGCCCGTGCCCGGGGGGCCCATCAGCAGCACGCCCTTGGGGATGCGGCCGCCCAGCTTCTGGAACTTCTGCGGCTCGCGCAGGAACTCGATGATCTCCTGCAGTTCCTCCTTGGCCTCGTCGACGCCGGCGACGTCCTTGAAGGTGACCTTCTTCTGCTGGCTGGCGAGCAGCTTGGCCTTGCTCTTGCCGAAGCTCAGCGCCTTGTTGCCGCCGCTCTGCATCTGCCGCATGAAGAAGATCCAGAAGCCGATCAGCAGCACGAACGGCGCCCACGAGATCAGGATGTTGGCCCAGGTGGGCGTCTGGTCCGGCTGGATCTTGACCTGCACCTTCTTGGCCAGCAGCGCGTCGACGACCTTGTCGTAGCCGGCGGGGGCGAACGTGGAGAACGCCTCGCCGGTGGCGGTGTGCCCCTTGATCTCGTTGCCGGTCACGGTCACGTCGCGGACCTTGCCGTCCTCGACCTGCACCATGAACTGGCTGAAGTCGAGCCGGGTCTCCTTCTTCTGGATGTTGGCGAAGTGCCAGGCCAGGAAGATGACCACCAGCAGCGACAGCCACAGCATCACCGTCTTGAACGTCGAGTTCACGAAACCTCCGAAATCAGGCGTGCGGCGCGGGACGCGGGATCGTCCCGATGTACGGCAGTCCCCGGTAGCGCTCGCCGAAGTCGAGCCCGTAGCCGACCAGGAAGCCGGCCTGCGGGTCCTCGACGGTGAACGCCGCCCAGTCCGGGCGGACCTCGACCTTGCGGTCCTTCGGCTTGTCGATCAGCGTGCACACCCGCAGCGAGGCGGGGTTGCGGTCGCGGATGTGGTCGAGCAGGAAACGCAGCGTGATGCCGGTGTCGATGATGTCGTCGAGCAGCAGCACGTGGCGGCCCTCCCACGGGATCTCCGCCGAGTAGACGATGTCGGTGATCTCGGGGTGGCCGCTGGGCGTCTCGTGGGTGGCGGCCACGCGCAGCGTGTGACAGGTCAGCTCCAGCGGCAGCACGCGGATCAGGTCGGCCATGAAGACGAGGCAGCTCTTCATCAGCCCGACCACCGCGATCTCGCGACCGGCGTACGCCTGCCCGATCTCCGCACCGAGGGCCTCGACACGTCGACGGATCGTCTCGGCGTCCAGCAGCACCTCCGGCCTCGCCGTCATTTCCCCTCCGCTGCGGCGGGCCGTCCGCCGCTCCTTCCAAGCATACGCGGAAGTCCCTTCGCCCGGTTTCCCTCGAGCCGCAGCCGGCCGCGGCCGACGTGCGCCTCGCGCGCGCCCGGCAGCGCGAAGCGGCCGGACCCGGCGCGGCACAGGGCGAGCAGCGTCTCGACGTGGACGCGCCCCACGCCTGTGAGGCCGCCGTTGTCGGCCAGCCACAGCCGGATCACGCGGCTCGCCACCGCCTCCGGGCGGCGGCCGAGCACCTCGCACGAGAGCCCGTCCTCCACTTGGACGCCCGCGCCCCGCCCGCGGTTCCCGCGCGCCTGTGCCAACGCCCGGCGAGCCCAGGCGTCGAGCGCCTCGGCGTCGCGGGCGAGCAGGTCCGCCGTCGCCGCGAGATGCTCCCGCACGCGGCCGTGGAACGCGCGCTCGAGGCGCGGCAGCAGGTCGTGGCGCAGGCGGTTGCGCTCGTGGCGGCGGTCGCGGTTGCTCGCGTCCTCGCGGAAGCCGAGCCGTCGCCGCGCGAGGTGGTGGAGCACGTCGGCGCGCGAGACCGCCAGCAGCGGCCGGAACAGGTCCCCCGCGAGGGGCCGCATCGCCGCCAGCCCGTCACCGCCGGCGCCGCGCACGAGCCGCAGCAGCAGCGTCTCCGCCTGGTCGTCGAGGGTGTGGCCGAGGGCGATGGCTGCGGCGCCGTGCTCCGCGGCCACGTCGCGCAGGAAGCCGTGGCGAGCGGCGCGGGCGGCGGCCTCGAGGCCCTGCTTCAGGCGGGCAGCACGCGCCTTCACGTCCTCGCGCCCCAGTTCCAGCGGCACGGAGAGCCGCGCGCAGAGTTCCTCGCAGAAGGCGGCGTCGGCGCGGGCGGCGCGGCGCAGCCCGTGATCGAGGTGGGCCGCGACCAGCGTGAACCCCCGCTCGCGGCGCAGGGAGGCGAGCGCCTCGACCAGCGCGGCGGAGTCGGGTCCGCCCGAGAGGCCGGCGACCAGCGCCTGGCCGGGCCGGCCGAGCCCCGCCGCGTCGAGCGCCCGGCGGACGGCGGAGAGCAGGGGCGTGGAACGCATGGAAGCCGCCGGGAAGAGGGAAGGATGGTGGCGGTGCAGGGACTTGAACCCCGGACACCGCGGATATGAGCCGCGTGCTCTAACCAGCTGAGCTACACCGCCACGGCCGTCCCGAAGCGGGAAGTGTACTACAGGGCCCGTCCGGGCCGGAAGGGCCCGACTTCAGGCGGTAGACTCGCACTCGTGAGCTTTCCGATCGACCGTCCCCGAAGGCTGCGGAAGACCGAGCGCCTGCGCGCCCTCGTGCGCGAGACGCGGCTGTCTCCGGAGCAACTGATCTATCCGCTGTTCGTGATGCCCGGCGAGGGCGTGCGCCGCGAGATCGGCTCGCTGCCGGGCTGCTTCCACCTCTCGCCCGACGAGGCCGCCCGCGAGGCGCGCGAGGTCGAGGCGCTGGGCATCGGCGGCGTGATCCTGTTCGGGCTGCCGCACGCGAAGGACCCGCGCGGCTCCGAGGGCTACGACGACCAGGGCGTCGTCCAGGAGGCGACCCGCCGCATTCGCTCCGAGTGCAAGGAGTTGCTGGTGGTCACCGACGTGTGCCTGTGCGAGTACACGTCGCACGGCCACTGCGGGCTGATCTCCGGCCACGAGGTGCAGAACGACGAGACGCTGGAGCTGCTCGCGAAGATGGCGGTCTCGCACGCGAAGGCCGGCGCCCACGTCGTGGCCCCCTCGGACATGATGGACGGCCGCGTCGCCGCCATCCGCGACGGCCTCGACGGCGCCGGCTTCCCCGACCTGCCGATCCTCTCCTACGCGGCCAAGTACGCCTCGGCCTTCTACGGCCCGTTCCGCGACGCCGCCGACTCGGCCCCTCAGTTCGGCGACCGCCGCGGCTACCAGATGGACCCCGCCAACGTGCGCGAGGCGCTGAAGGAGGTCTGGCTCGACGTCGAGGAGGGCGCGGACATGGTGATGGTCAAGCCCGCCCTGCCCTACCTCGACGTGATCCGCGCGGTGAAGGAGGACACCGACCGCCCCGTCGCCGCCTACAACGTCTCGGGCGAGTACTCGATGGTCAAGGCCGCGGCGGCCCGCGGCTGGATCGACGAGGACCGCATGATGCGCGAGATCCTGACCTCGATCCGCCGCGCGGGCGCGGACATCATCCTGACCTATCACGCCAAGGACTTCGCGAGGAAGGCATGACCCGCTCCGAGGAGCTGTTCGCGCGCGCGCAGAAGGTGATCCCCGGCGGCGTCAACTCGCCCGTGCGGGCGTTCAAGGCGGTCGGCGGCACGCCGCGCTTCGTCGAGCGCGCCGAGGGCTGCCGCTTCCGCGACGCCGACGGCAAGTGGTACATCGACTACGTCGGCTCGTGGGGCCCGATGATCCACGGCCACGCGTACCCGCCGGTGATCGAGGCGATCCACAAGGCCGCGACCCGCGGCACCTCGTACGGCGCGCCGTGCGAGGGCGAGGTCGAGCTGGCCGAGCGCGTGATCCGGCTGATGCCGTCGATCGAGAAGGTGCGCTTCGTGTCGTCGGGCACCGAGGCGACGATGAGCGCGCTGCGCGTCGCCCGCGGCTTCACCGGCCGTCGCAAGGTGGTCAAGTTCGAGGGCTGCTACCACGGCCACGCGGACTTGCTGCTGGTCTCCGCGGGCTCGGGCGTCGCGACCCTCGGCATCCCCGGCTCGCCCGGCGTGCCCGAGGGCACCGTGGGCGACACGATCGTCGTCCGCTACAACGACGTGGCAGCGCTCGAGGCCGTGGCCGTGGAGCACGGCGCGGACCTGGCGGCGGTGATCGTCGAGCCGGTCGTCGGCAACATGGGTTGCGTCGCCCCGAACCCCGGCTACCTCGAGGCGCTGCGCGCGATCACCGCCCGGGTCGGCGCGTTGCTGATCTTCGACGAGGTGATGACCGGCTTCCGGGTGGCGAAAGGTGGCGCCCAGGAGCTGTACGGGATCAAGCCGGACCTGACGTGCCTCGGCAAGATCATCGGCGGCGGCCTGCCGGTCGGCGCCTACGGCGGGCGCGCGGACGTGATGGACTGCGTGGCCCCGGTCGGCCCCGTGTACCAGGCCGGCACGCTCTCCGGCAACCCGTTGGCGATGGCGGCCGGCTGCGCGGCGCTCGACGCGCTGGACGAGGACGGCTTCTACGAGCGGCTGGAGGCGCTCTCCGCGCGGCTCGAGTCCGGCCTGCGCCGGGCGGCCGAGCGCGCCAGCGGCCCGGTCACGCTGCAGCGGGTCGGCTCGATGATCACGGCCTTCTTCGGCCCCGGGCCGATCGTCGACTGGCCCTCCGCGAAAGCCTGCGACACCGCCCGCTTCGGCCGCTTCTTCAACGCGATGCTGAACCGCGGCATCTACCTGCCGCCGGCCCAGTTCGAGGCGGCCTTCGTCTCGATCGCCCACACGGAAGCGGAGATCGACGCCACGGTCGACGCGGCCGCCGAGGCCTTCGCGACGGCCTGACGACGCCCCGCCCGCTATTCGGGCGGGGCCTCCCCGGCCTCCTCCAGCTCGCGGATCGCGCGCTTGCGCTCCTTGCGGAACTCGCGCTTGCGCTTCTTCTCCGCGACCGGGTCGTTCGTCGCGTAGTTGGCCAGCAGCACCACCTCGGTGGGCTCGACGCCCGCGAGCAGCCCGCGCAGGCCGAGCGCCGTCGCGCCCAGCATCGGGTAGCGCGACACCTCGCGCAGCTCGGCGGCGCCGCGGAGCGAGGCCTCCTCCTCCGGCGTCAGCAGGAACAGGAACGGCCGCTCGTCGCCGGCGAAGGCCCACAGCCCGCACTCGTGCCAGCCGGCATGGCGGGCGTGGAACAGCACGTCGCGCTCGGCGCGCGCGGAGTCGTCGCAGTAGACGAGCTGCGCCTCGGGCACGAAGCGGCGCTCGCGCTCGACGTCGGCCGTCAGCTCCACGTTGGGCTGGGCGGCGCGGAACGCGGGGGCGTAGGCGGCGAACAGCAGCAGGCTGGCCGCCGCGGACGTCGCCGCCAGCGTGGCGATCAGCCGCCGCGGGTCGGGCCGCCAGGCGAGCAGCAGCAGCGCCGCGCCGCCGACGATCAGCACGCCGCGCAGGGCGGACGGGATCGGCGCCGCCGGCAGCCAGCGCGGGTCGAACGGCGCCGGCAGCAGCGCGAGGCCGCACAGCGCCAGCGCCAGGACGGCGGCCCAGGCGCGCAGCGCCGCGCCATTCGCGCGGGCCGTCGCCTGCTCCAGCCACCACGCCGCGCACAGCGCGAGCGGCGGGTAGAGCGGCAGCAGGTAGTAGTCGATCTTGCCCTTCGAGAGCGACAGCGGCACGAGCGCCAGCGCCACCCACTCGAGGAGCAGGCCCGCCGCGGGCGGCGCCTGACGCCTCAGCAGGGCGACGAGCGCCAGCGCGACCGCCGGCGACCAGGGCAGCGCCTCGGCGAAGTAGGTCGGCAGGTAGTACCAGGCGGGACGTCCCGCGTCGTAGGTGGCGCCCTTGAAGCGCTCCAGGTTCTCGCGCAGGAAGAACCACTCGAGCGGCCCGCTACCGTGCACCGCGTAGAGCACGGCGAACCAGCCGAGGGCCAGCGCGGCGCACAGCGCGAGCGCCGCCAGCGCCACCGGCGGCGACGGCCAGGCCACGCCGCGCAGGCCGCGGCGCCGCAGCAGCGCCAGCGCGAACAGGCCGGGCAGCAGGATCGCGATCGGGCCCTTGGTCAGGAAGCCGAGGCCGAGCACGGCGCCGAGACCGAGCCAGGCGCGCGGCGACGGGCGCCCCCCTTCCCAGCCGAGCCGCGCCATCAGCAGCACCGCCAGCGCCGTCCACAGCGTCAGCAGCATGTCGGACATCGCGGTGCGGCCGAAGGCGAGCAGCGCAGGCGTCGTCGCCAGCATCAGCGCCGCCAGGCGGCCGGCGGCGAGGCCGAGCAGCGTGCGGCCGAGGGCTACGGTCGTGAGCAGCGTGCCGAGCGCCGCCAGCACCGACGGCAGCCGCCCCGGGCCCTCCGAGGTCCCGAAGGCGCCCATCGCCGCGGCCATCGCCCAGTAGGTCAGCGCCGGCTTGTCGTAGAAGGGCTCGCCGCGGTAGCGCGGCACCAGCCAGTCGCCGCTCTCGACCATGCCGCGGGCGGCGTCGAGGAAGTAGATCTCGGCGCGCTCGATCGGCGCGGATCCCAGCGCGGGCAGCAGCAGCAGCGCGCCCAGCAGCAGCAGCCCCGCCTCCGGGGCGAAGCGCTTCACGAGGCGGGCGATGCGGCGGGAGCGCGGCGCCGGATCGCGAGCGCTTCGCCCTGCTTCAGGTGGAGCTGGCCGCAGGCGGCCAGCACGTCCTGGCCGCGCGAGCGGCGCACGGACACTGTGACGCCGCGCTCGACGAGGATCGCGCAGAAGCGGTCGATCGCGCGCTCCCCGGGCGGCGCGAACGGAATCTCCGGCGCCGGGTTGAGCGGGATCAGGTTGACCTTGAACGGGCGGCCGGCGATCAGCGCCGCCAGCTCGCGGGCGTGCCCGGGCTGGTCGTTGACGCCCGCCAGCAGCGCGTACTCGAGCGTGGCGCGGCCGCCGCGCGGCACCGGGTAGCGCTCCGCGGCGTCGAGCACGTCCGCGAGCGGGTACTTCTCCTCGATCGGCATCAGCTTCCGTCGCAGTTCCGGGTTGGGCGCGTGCAGGCTGATCGCGAGGTTGGGCCGCACCGGCTCCTGCGCGAGGCGCTCCAGGGCGGGCAGGATGCCGACCGTCGACAGCGTCAGCTTGCGGGGCGGGATCGCGAAGCCCTTCGGGTCCATCAGCACCCGCAGCGCGGTGAAGGTCGCCGTTTCGTTGAGCAGCGGCTCGCCCATCCCCATCACCACGACGTTCCACGGCTTGCCGTCGCGCGGGGCCTCGTCCATCACCGTGGCGACCTGGCCGAGGATCTCGTCGACGGCCAGGTTGCGGCGGTAGCCGGCGATGCCCGTCAGGCAGAACGCGCAGGCGAGCGGGCAGCCCGCCTGTGTGGAGATGCAGATCGTGTTGCGCCGCTCCTCGGGGATGTAGACCGACTCGATCGTCGAGGTCGCGGTGCCGGCGGCGACCCGGAACAGGAACTTGACGGTGCCGTCGGCGCCACGCTCGCGGTGGGACACCTCGGGCCAGCGCAGGTCGAAGCGGGCGGCGAGCGCCTCGCGCAGCTCCTTGCCCAGGTCCGTCATCTCGGCGATCGCCCGCACCCGCCGGGCGTAGAGCCACGCGTAGACCTGGCCTGCGCGGTAGCGCGGCTGGCCCAGCTCGCGCAGCGCGGCCTCGAGGCCGGCGCGGTCGAGGCCGAACAGGTTGGGGCGGGCGTCCATCGGAACCCCGCATGCTAACAATCGGCAGCCGCGTCCCTATAATCGCCGTCGATGAGCCTCGTGCGCGTGACCGGCAGCGGCGCCCTGCCCGAGTACGGGTCGGCGGACGCCGCCGGGGCGGACCTGCGCGCGGCCGAGGCCACGGTGATCCCGCCCGGGGGCATCGCCTCGATCACGACGGGGCTGCGCATCGAGCTGCCGCCGGACTGCGTCGGGCTGGTGTGGCCGCGCAGCGGACTGGCGGCGCGCCACGGCATCGACACCCTCGCCGGCGTGATCGACGCGGACTACCGCGGCGAGGTGAAGGTGGTGCTGGCCAACCACGGCGGCGTGCCTTTCGAGGTGAAGGTGGGCGACCGCATCGCCCAGCTTCTCGTCCAGCAGGTTGAACGGCCGCGTTTCGAGCGGGCCGAATCGCTGGCACCCTCGGGCCGCGGTGAAGGCGGATTCGGCTCCACCGGGGCCTGACGCCGACCTTTCCGCGCAACCTGCCCGCGCCGGCGGGCGTCTCATCCAGAACCATGATCCCCCGCGCCTGCGCCCTGCTGATGCTCGTCGCCACCGCTGCGCCGCTGGCGGCCGAGGGGCCGTTCGCGCCCCAGGAGCGGCCCGTGCTGCAGGTGCCCCGGATCGCCGAGGCCCCGCGCATCGACGGCGAGCTCGACGACCCGGCCTGGAAGCAGGCCGCCCGCGCGTCCGGCTTCTCCGAGGTGCGCCCCGGGGACCGCGTGCAGCCGCTGGCCGAGACCGAGGTGCTGGTCGCGTACGACGACCGCCACCTTTACCTCGCCTTCGTCGCCCACGACGACCCGCGGGCGGTGCGCGCCGCCCACCGCGACCGCGACGAGATCTGGCAGGACGACAACGTCGGCATCATCCTCGACACCTACGGCACCGCGTCGTGGAGCTACCAGATCTTCGCCAATCCCTACGGGGCGCAGGGCGACATCCGCGCCACCAACCGCGGCGAGGACTCGAGCTTCGACCTGCTGTTCGAGTCGCGCGGGCGGCTGACCGAGCGCGGCTACCAGGTCGAGATGGCGATCCCGTTCTCGAGCCTGTCGTTCCCGCGCGGCGCGAAGCAGGCGTGGCGGGCGACGTTCTGGCGCAACCACCCGCGGGCCAGCCGCCACCAGTACTCGTGGGCGGCGATCGAGCGCGGCAACCCCTGCTTCGAGTGCCAGCTCGGCGTGCTGGAGGGGATCGAGGACGTGAAACCCGGGGCGCCGCTGTGGCTGCTGCCCGCGGTGACCGGCAGCCAGGCGGCCGGGCTCGCCGACGCGGCCGACGCCGGCTCGGGCCTCGGCGACGCCCGCCGCGAGGCCGACGCGTCGCTGACGGTGCGCTACGACTTCTCGTCCGACTTCTCGGGCGAAGCGACGGTCAACCCCGACTTCTCGCAGGTCGAGTCCGACGCCGCGCAGGTCGACGTCAACTCGCCGTTCGCGCTGCAGTACCCGGAGAAGCGGCCGTTCTTCCAGCAGGGCACGGACGTCTACCAGACCTGGATCAACGCGGTCTACACCCGCTCGTTCAACGACCCGTCGTTCGCGGTGAAGCTGACCGGGCGCCCCTCGAAGACGGCGTTCGGGGCGCTGCTGGCGATCGACGAGCACACGCCGGTGCTGATCCCGTCGCGCGAGCGCTCGCTGCTGCTGCAGGGCGGGCGCAGCACCAGCTTCGTGGGCCGCGTGCGGCAGTCGCTGAAGGACGAGGCCTTCGCGGGCCTGCTCTTCACCCGGCGCCAGTTCGAGGACGGCGGGGCGGGCACCGCGTTCGGCGCCGACGCGCTGCTCAAGCTCGGCAAGCACCAGCGGCTCGAGCTGCAGGCGCTCGCCTCGCACGTCGACGAGGCGGACGCCTCGCCGCTCAACGGCGGGCTGGCGGGGTTCGGCTTCGACGGCCGCACGGCGGCGTTCGACGGCGAGCGCTACTGGGGCACCGCGGGCTACGCGAGCCTGGAGCGCGACGCCCGCACCTGGACCTTCGACGTCGACTACTGGTGGACGAGCCCCACGTTCCGCACGCCGACGGGCTTCGTGACGCGCAACGACGAGCGGCGGCTGATCGCCTTCCAGAGCTTCAACATCTACCCCGCGTCCGGCCTCGCCACCCGCTGGCAGGTCCGGATGGGCGCCAACAAGCTGTGGACGTGGGCCGGCGAGATGTTCGACGAGAACGTCTGGATCGGCGGCTCCGCGCAGCTCAAGGGGCAGGTCTACGTCGAGTTCGCGGTGGGCACCGAAGACGAGATCTACCGCGGCACGCGGCAGACGGGCAAGCAGTACTGGGAGGCCTACGCCGAGACGGCGTTCAGCAAGCTGCTGAACTTCGGAGGCGCGGCCTGGGGCGGCGACTCCACGGCCCGCTTCGCCGACCCGCCAGTCGTCGGCCGCTCGCTCAACGTCGACACCTGGGCGACGCTGCGGCCGACCGAGCGGCTGGTGATCGAGCCCTCCTGGCGCTACTCGCGCCTGCGCGACCGCCACACCGGCGCTGCGTTCTTCGAGGGCTCGATCTGGCGTGCCCGGATCAAGTACCAGCTCGGCCGCGCGCTCTCGGCGCGGGTGATCGTGCAGTACGACGGCTTCGAGCACGGGTTGTCCGTGGAGCCGCTGCTCTCCTACAAGCTGAACGCGTTCACGATCTTCTACGCCGGCTCGACGGCGGGCTGGGTGGACCTCGACGCGACCCGCAGCCCGCGGCACGACCCGGCCGGCGCGGCCCGCGGCTTCGAGCCGGTCTCGCGCCAGTACTTCTTCAAGCTGCAGTACCTGTTCCGGCGCTGAAGCCGGCCGGGGCGCGCGGCCATCGCCCCTAGAATCGGGGCGTGACGGATGGAACCCCCGGCGCGAAGCCGCCGCTGGCCTCGGTCGACGAGCTGCGCGAGGAGCTGCGGCGGCTCGGCTACTTCGACTCCGGCCTCGACCGCTTCGTGCTCGGCGGCGACAGCGCCGCGCGCCCGCGTCACTCCGCGGCGTCGGTCGCGGCCCGCCTGGGGCTGATCGGCGGCGCGCTGTTCGGCGCGGCGACGCTGCTCGCCGCCGTCGGCTTCGACCGCTCCCTGCTCGCCGAGCCGCGCGACCTGGCCCTGCTCGCGAGTTACCTCTTCGTCGCCTTCGCGGCAACCACCGGACTCGCGGCACTCGCCGCCGGCGCCATCGCGTCCGCCCTCGCGCGGCGCGGGGGGCGGGGGCCGTCCGGGGCCGTCGCCCGCAACGCCGGGCTGCTGGCCGCGCTGCCGGGGGTCGTCTACGTGGCGTTCTGGTGGCGCTCGCACCTGGTCGACGCCGGCTGGCTGCCCCAGCTCGTCGCGCTGGCGCTGAGCGTGCCGCTGCTGGCCGCGCTGGGGCGCTTCGGATCGCTGGCGGCGGTCGCGGTGCTGGCCCGCCACGCCGACGGCGCGCTGCCCGAGGTCGAGTTGTCGCGGCGCTCGGTGCTGCCGCTGGTGGCCCTCGCGCTTCCCGCGCTGGTCGCCGGCCTGGCGGCCGCGGCGTGGTTCGACGAGGCCGCGCCGGCCGCGCCCGACTTCGCGGTGCGCTCGACGGGCCTGCGCGTGCGCGTGATCGGCGTCGACGGCCTCGAGCGGAGGATGGCGCAGCGGCTGCTCGACGAAGGCGCGCTTCCGGGGCTGCAGGCGCTGATGTCGCGCGGCGCGCACGCGGCGCTCCGGGCGGAGCCCGAGCAGGTGCCGGCGATCGTGTGGACCACGATCGCGACGGGGCGCGGGCCCGAGGCGCACGGGATCCAGGCCCTCGGCCCGCGGCGGCTGGTCGGGATGCGCACGCCGCTGCTCGGCGGCGACGAACGCGGCGCGTTCGCCTCGGCGCTGGCGAGCGCGACCGACGTCCTGCGGCTGACCCGCAAGCAGGCGCCGACGTCGGTGCTGCGCAACGCCAAGACCTTCTGGAACGTCGCCGCCGACAAGGGGCTGCGGGTCGGCGTCGTCAACTGGTGGGCGACCTGGCCCGCGGACCCGGCCGCGGGCGGCTACATCGTCACCGACCGCGCGTTCTTCCGGCTGGAGAAAGGCGGCGCCCCCGATCGCGAGGTGGAGCCGGAGACGGCGCTCGCGCCGCTGCGCGCCGTGATGAGCGCGCTCGGCGGCGAGCGTCCCGCGCGGATCGACCACTTCGCGCTGGCCGCGGCTGCGGCGCTGCGACCCGAGTACGGACCCGACCTCGAGGCCGTCTACCTGCCGGGGCTCGACATCGAGACGATGCAGCTCTTCTCGGGCGCGTCCGCGGCCGACCTCGCGACGCTGTCCGATCGCCTGCACACGCTGCGCGCCGCCTGGCAGGCGACCGACGCGGCGCTCGCCGCCGAGGCGGCGACGCTGCGCGAGGACGAAGTGCTGGTCGTGGTCGGCGACCCCGGCCGGCTCGCCCGCCAGGCCGGCGTGCCCGCCGAAGGCCTGCTGCTGCTGGTCGGCGGCCCGGCGCGGAACGTGGCGCTGCCGCCCGCCTCCGCGCGCGACGTGGCGCCCACGGTGCTGCACCTGCTCGGCCTGCCGCGCAGCGACGAGATCGACGGCCGCGTGCTGGAGGCCGCGCTGGCCCCCGAGTTCCTCGCCGCCCACCCCGTGCGAAGGGTGGCCGCCTACGGCGCGCGCCCCGCCACCCGCCACCGCGAGTCGGGCTTCGACCGCCAGATGCTCGAGGAGCTGAAGGCGCTCGGCTACGTGCAGTAGCCGTCACGGCCTAGGCCGTGACGTGCCGCAGTGCCCGGCGCGCGATCGCGCCGATCACGCCCAGGACCGCCATCCCTCCCACCACGCCGGCCACGAGCAGCCCCGGGCCCTGGTGGCGCACGAACGTCTGGATGTCTTCCGCGCCCGTCGCCGACGCCGCCGCCGCGAGCGCGACGGCGACGGCCGTGCGCGGCAGCATGCCGAGGAACGTCCCCGCCAGGAACGCCGGGAGCGGCACGCCGGCCGCGGCCATGGCCAGGTTGGCGAGCGCGAACGGCGAGTTCGGCGGCAGGCGCAGCAGCACGACGATCAGCAGCGTCCGCCACGGGCCCCGCCCGACGAGCGCGTCGCGGATGGCCCGGGCCTTCGGATTGTGGTCGATGCGCTCCTCGACCCGGTCCTTCGACACCCGCCGCGCGACGTGGTATCCGAGCAGGCCCCCGCCCGTGAAGCCGACGAGGGCGGCGGGCAGGCCCAGGGGCAGCCCGAACACCCAGCCGCCGAGGATCGACTGCGCGTAGGTCGGGAGGAATCCCAGGCCGGCTCCCAGGACGAAGGCGACGGTGAACAGGGCGAGACCGAGGGCGCGGTGATGCAGCAGCCACTCCGAGACGGGCCCCAGGTTCACGAGCAGCAGCGTGCCGCACACGGCGGGCCCCGCCGTCCAGGCGGCGCCGAGCAGGCCGGTCGGACCCAGCGCCCGGACCAGCGAGGACGGGGAAGTGGAGGGCTCGGGGCGCACGGGAGAGCCATGATAGCGGCGGCGGCCCGGGCCTTCGCCGTCGAGCCTCCCTACCCGGGCGCGTGGGCCGGTGGATACACCCGCACGTTCTCGAAGCGGGCGAGGCGGACTTCGCCGCGGGCGAAGCCGCGCGGCTTGCTGACGTCGGCGACGCGGCAGACGTGGACGTCGACCTTGCCGCGGGCGCCGCGCGCCTTCGAGTACCAGGCAGCCAGCTCCGCCGCCCGCTGCAGCACGGGCTTCGGCAGCTCCGCGAGGTTCTCGGGGTTGCGGACGACGACGTGCGAGCCGGGGCAGCCGCCGACGTGCAGCCAGAAGTCGCGCGGCTCCGCGACGTCGAAGGTCAGCTCGTCATTGTCGGCGTCGGCCTTGCCGACCAGGATCGTGAAGCCCTCGTGGACGTACTCGCGGTAGCCGCGCCCCTTGCTGCCCATGGCGCCGCGGAGGATAAGCGAAGCGGCGCGATACTCGGCCCGTGCATCTCGCCCTCGCTCTCGCCGCGAGCCTCGCGGCGGCCCCCGCCGCGCCGGACCCCCCGCCCGCGCCGCGGTCCTGGCCGCGCTTCCTGGGCGGCGCCGCCACGGGTCTGCTCGCCCACGAGGCGAGCCACGTGCTGTTCGACCTGGCGGCCGGCGCGGGAGTCGGGGTCAGGCGCGTCGACTACGCGGGGCTGCCGTTCTTCGCGATCACCCACGACCCCGTGGGACCACGCGCGGAATTCCTGATCGGCCAGGCCGGCTTCCTGGCCCAGCACGCGAGCAACGAGTGGCTGCTCGCCGGCGACCTGCGCGGTCGCCCCGCGCCGTTCCGCAAGGGCTGGCTGGCGATGAACCTGGCGACCTCGACCGCGTACGCGTGGGCCGCGTTCACCCGCACGGGGCCCGCCGAGCGCGACACGCGGGCGATCGCGGACGCGGCGCGGGTCGACGAGCGGCTGGTGGGGGCGCTGGTGCTGGCCCCGGCGGCGCTCGACGCCTGGCGCTACGCGCGGCCCGACGCGAAGGCGCCGCGCTGGCTCTCGCGCGCGTTCAAGGTCGCGCTCCTCGCGCTGGTGCTGCGCGCCGACTGAGTCAGGGCCGCGCGGGCAGCGGCACGTCGACCGCGGCCAACCACGCCAGCGCCGCGACCAGCCCCGCGTAGCGCAGCAACACGCGGGCGTCGCCGCGGGCCGGGGCCGCGCCGAACAGGCGGAACGTGGCGACGATCAGCACGAGCCACAGCAGCCCCTCGGCGGACAGCGCGAGGGAGGCCGCGCACACGGCCGTCAGCAGCGCGCGCTGGCCGCGCGAGAGCACGCCGATGGCGCCGCCGCCGTCGAGCGGCGGCATCGGCACCAGGTTGAACAGGTTGATGCGCGCGCTCCACTGGGTGAGGGCGGCGAACAGCGGCTCGCCGCTCGCGAGGAACACGAGCCCCGCCAAGAGCGTCGCGCCGAGCCCCCACTCGGGGCCGCCCAGCGACACGTCGGCCTGCTCGCGCTCGGTGGCGAGCGGCGCGTGGCGCACGAAGGCGCCGAGGCCCGGGACGAACATCGGCGCGGTCGCCGGCACGCCGAGGCGGCGCAGCGCCGCGACGTGACCCAGCTCGTGGATGTAGACGAGCACGATCAGGCCCAGCGCGAACTTCCAGCCCCACAGCGCCCAGTACACGCCGAGCGAAGCGACGATCGAGAGCAGCGGCCCGGTCTTGGTCAGCCCCGCGAGCAGGAACTTGCCCTTGCTCAGCAGGAACGCGAGCACGCCGAGGACGCCGAGCCCCGCTCCCCAGCCGACGCCGCCGGCCGTCCTCGGCGCCGCGGCGCGCCGCCGCGCGAGGTCCTCGAGCCGGGCGCCGAGCCCCTCGCGGCGCGGGTCCTTCGGGGGCATCAGCGCGGCCGCCTCGCGCAGCGCGGCGTTGGCGCCCTCGAGGTCGCCCGCCGCCTCGGCGGCGGCGCCCGCGGCCAGCAGGTCCGCCACCCGCGCCTCGTGCAGCGGCGCGCCGCAGGCGGGACAGGAGTGGAACCGCGCCGGCGCTTCCGAGCTGCAGCGCGCGCAGACGACGACGCTCATTCCGCGGGCGGCTGGGGGCCGGCGCCGGTCGCCGCGGCGCCGATGCGGAACGGCCCGCTGATCTCGAGCGGCGAGGCCTCGTTCATCTTCCACGCCTGCCACAGCCCGAAGCCGATGATCAGCAGCCCGATCGCGTTCTGGAAGCCGCCGAGGAACGGGGCGGCGAGCGAGATGCCGAGCACGAGCGCGGCGAACAGGGCGAGGCCGAGCAGCGCGGCGACGAGGCCCGGCGGCTCGCCGTCCGCCCCTGTGGCCGGCGCCGCAGCAGTCGGCGGGGCGGCGGCGGGCGGCGCGCTGCCGTCCTGCGCCGCCACGGCCGATTCCTCCTGCTGCGCCTGCTTGAACAGCTCGCCGACCACGTCGGGTGCGTAGTTCAGGCAGATGGAGAAGTACGTGAGGGCGACCGCAAGCACCTGGTAACGCCGGCCGCCACGGCCACCCGAGCCCGCGCGCACGGCCGCGCCGACCAGGAAGCCGACCGCGATCGCGATCAGCCCGATCTCGTAGCCCGTGAGGCGGCGCACCCCGTACCAGATCGCCGCGCCCACCGTGCCGGCGACGAGGCCGAACACGATCGCCTTCGAGAAGCGCCCGATCCGCGAGCCCGCGGGCCCGGCCGCCCGCTCGTTCTTGCACCGGGTGCAGGCGACGGTGTCGCCGACCTGGTAGTAGACGCCCTGCGCCTCGCGGCCGCAGAAGCCGCACTGGACCTTGCCCGCGAAGGCCTGCTCGCTCACCCGCTCCCTCCGGAAGCCCGGATTCTACGGCCCGGCCAGCGCGAAAAACTTGCACCGCCAGGGTGCCGCGGAGAAACATCTAAACCCAACGCGGTCGCGGCGGCATCTCAGGAGGCGAATGAGCGCGGTCCTGAGCGCGGCCCTGTCCCCCGGGAGAGCGGCCATCGCACCAGAGGCAGACGACGCACGGGCGGAAGAACGCCGGCTCGTGGACCGCGCGCGCGGAGGCGACGTGGCGGCTTTCGAGCAGCTCTACCAGCGCAACGTGCGGCGCATCTACGCGCTGTGCTGGCGGATGACGGGCAATGCGGCGCTGGCCGAGGAGCTGACCCAGGACACGTTCGTGCGGGCCTGGGAGAAGCTCGGCGGCTTCCGCGGCGACTCCGCGTTCTCGTCGTGGCTGTACCCGATGGCGGTCAACCTCGCCCACTCCGAGCGCCGCTCGCGGACGAGGCGGGTGGCGCGGGTGATGCCGACGGACGACCTGACCCCGTTCGACAAGGGCACTGCGCCGCGCACCCCCGAGGCCTCGGTCGACCTCGAGCGGGCGCTGGCGGAGCTGCCCGACGGCGCCCGCGAGGTCTTCGTGCTGCACGAGGTCCACGGCTACAAGCACGAGGAGATCGCGGCACTGACCGGGATCGCCACCGGCACCTCGAAGGCCCAGCTCCACCGCGCGCGGCGCCTGCTGCGCACGACGCTGGCCGGATGACGGGAGACGCCATGAACTGCGAAGACGCCCTCGACCGGATCGACGCGGGCGAGACCGACGACGCCGCGCTGCGCGATCACGTGACCGCCTGCGCGGGCTGCCGCGAGGCGCTCGTGGCACTCGAGCGGATCGGCGCCGCCGCCCGCGCGCTGCCGCAGGAGGTGGAGCCCGGGCGCGACCTGTGGCCGGGCATCGCTGCTCGGCTGGCGCCACCGGCGCCCGGTGCGGTGCTGCCCTTCCGGGCGCGACGCACGGTCGCGTTCGCCCCGGCCACGCTGGCGGCGGCCGCGGTGCTGCTGATCGCGCTGACCGCCGCCTTCACCGCGCTGCTGCTGCGGGTCGCGGACCCCGTCGAGGTCGCGGGCCAGCCGGCCGGGAGCGGCGTGGCGCGGGCGGTCGCGCTGACGCCCGAGGCCTCGGTGGCGGCGGCCGAAGCGGAGTACCTCGCGGCCCAGGCCGCGCTGCTCGAGCGCATCCACGCCCGCGCGGACGAGCTGGGCCCGGACACGCTGGCCACGGTCGAGACCAACCTGAAGGTGATCGACGCCGCGCTCGACGAGATCCGCGCGGCACTCGGCCGCTCGCCCGGCAACCCGGCGCTGGTGCGGATGCTCACCTCGACCCACCGCAAGAAGCTCGACGCGCTGCAGCGCGTGGCGACCGCGCTGTGACGCCCCGTTCATCCGCCGTGCCATTCATTCTCCGATCGGAGGTCCTCATGAAGTCCCTGTTGCGTTCCCTCGTGTTCGCGGCGGCGCTGGCTCCGCTCGCGCCCCTCGCTTTCGGCCAGCAGGCGGTCGACAAGAAGCTGCCCGCGGCCCCCGACGTTGCCGTCGACGTCGAGAACCCCGGCGGCACCGTCAAGGTGATCGGCTGGGACCGCGAGGAGGTCCAGGTCACGGGCCGACTCGACCGCCGCGCCGACGGCCTCGAGTTCGACGGCGGCCCGCGCCGCATCCGCGTCGGCGTGGACGCGCGCGGGCCGGGGTTCGGCTACGAATCCGACCTCGAGATCCGGGTGCCGCACGGCGCCCGCGTCAGCATCGACGGCTTCTCGACGGAGATCGAGGTGCGCGACGTGCACGGCGCGATCGAGGCCGAGAGCGTCAACGGCTCGATGCGCGTCTCCGGCAGCCGCGGCGCGGTCGACCTCGAGACCGTCAACGGCAGCGTCCTGTTCGAGGGACCGGCGACGCGGGTGCAGGCCTCGTCGGTCAACGGCCGGGTCACGGTGCGCGGTGCCTCGGGCGTCGTCTCGGCCGAGACGGTGAACGGCCCGCTCGAGGTCGTCGGCGGCACGTTCTCCCGCGCCGACCTCGAGACCGTCAACGGCTCGGTCCTGTTCGGCGGCACGCTGGCGAAGGGCGCCGTGCTCGACGTCGAGAGCGTCAGCGGCGACGTCGAGCTGCGGCTCGGCGCGCCGGTCGACGCCGACTTCACGATCGGCACCTTCAGCGGCCGGGTCGACAACCGGCTGTCGGACGCGCGGGCCGAGAAGGTCAGCCGCTGGACCGAGGAGAAGGAACTGCGCTTCAGCGTGGGCGCCGGTTCGGCGAAGGTCACGATCGAGACGCTGTCGGGCTCGATCACGATCGGCACCGACGGCGCGAAGTCGAAGTAGGAGAGAGAGACGATGAACGCGAAGACCACGATCCTGACCCTGGCCGCGGTGGGCAGCCTGGCGTTGCCGGCCACCGGCGACGACTTCCGCTGGAGCGGGGACATGGCCGCCGGCCGTACCCTCGAGATCCGCGGAGTCAACGGCGACGTGAGCGCCCGCGGGGGCCGTGGACCGGCCCTCGTCGAGGCGGTCAAGACCGCGCGCAAGGGCGACCCCGAGGCCGTGAAGATCGAGGTCGTCGAAGAGGCCGACCGGGTCATCGTGTGCGCCGTCTACCCGAACGCGCGCGTCGGCCGCCACGCCTGCGACGTGCGTGGCCACGAGGGCGGCCGCTGGCAGCGCGAGCACGACGTGCGCGTGCGCTTCACCGTCACGGTGCCCGAGGGCGTGCGCTTCGAGGGGGCCACGGTCAACGGCGACATCGTCGCCACCGGGCTGACGGCCGACGCCGAGGTGACGACCGTCAACGGCAGCGTCGAGCTGGAGACCGCGGGCGAAGGCCGGGCGACGACGGTCAACGGCGCGGTCGACGTCAAGCTCGGCCGCACGGACGGCCAGGGCGGGCTGCAGTTCACGACCGTCAACGGCGACGTCTCGGTGACGGTGCCCGACGGGCTCGGCGCCGAGCTGGAGGCCTCGACGGTCAACGGATCGATCGAGACCGACTTCCCGGTGACGGTACGCGGCAAGCTCGGCAAGCGCCACCTGCGCGGCCAGATCGGCGGCGGCGGCCGCGAGCTCAGGCTCGAGACCGTCAACGGCGACATCGCGATCCGGAAGGGCTGAGCTAGAAGGCCAGGCCCAGCCGGAAGTGGAAGCGGGTCTCGCCCCCGGCGTCGAGGCCGCGGGCGAGACCGGCCGTCGCGGTGATCGGCAAGGCGTGGCCGAGGAAGAAGTCGGCGCCCAGCGCGGCGCCGACGCCCTTGCGGGTGGCGGCCAGGTCGAAGTCGGAGAAATCGCCGTTCCAGGCCTGGGCCGCGTCGAAGAACGCCGTCACGTGGGTGTGGCGCAGGAACACCGGCAGCGAGCGCACGCCGCGCTCGGGGCTCCACAGCGGCACCCGGTACTCGGCGCTCAGCCCCGCCACGTGGCGGCCCCGGAAGCGGTTGTCGGCGTAGCCGCGCAGCAGCACCGGGTTGGTGCGCACGATGTCGAACAGCGCGCCTTCCGGGAAGCCGCCCGCCGCGAAGGAGTCGCGGAACCCGGGCGCACCGAAGGTGGTGCCGGCCGCGACCCGCACCGCCAGCGCGTCGCGGGTCCCGAACACCGTGCGATACCCGCGCCACTCGCCGCTCAGCTTGGACAGCGAGATGTCGCTGCCCAGCCCCTCCTGCTCGCGCAGGTACGACAGCCGGGCGTAGCTGCCCTCGACCGGCGAGATCGAGTACGGGTAGCGGCGGGCCGCCGAGCGCGTCCACGCCAGCTCGACGCCGCCGAGGTGGAGCCGCTCGGCCGGCACCACGGGCCCGCCGCCGGGGCGCAGGATCTCCTCGCGCTCGCGGCGCCAGGCGACCGACAGCGACTGCTGCTGCCGCAGCGTGCGCAGGAGCGGCATCGTGAGGCGCACCTGGGCCGTGCGCGTGCGCACGTCGACGCTGCGGCCGTCGGCCAGGAAGACGCGGTCCGACTCCTGCTCCGCCGAGAGCTGCACGGTCGGCCGCCAGCGGTCGTAGATCCACACGCCGAAGCCCGAGAAGCGGCCCGTGTCGACGCCGCGCTCGACGAGCGCGTACCACGTATGGCGGAACAGCGCATCGGTGTTGCCCGTGAAGGCGCCGAGCTGCCACTCGCCGCCTTGCTCCTCGGCCCACGGGCTCCAGAAGCGCGGCCACAGCGCCGGCCGGTAGGGCCGCGCCTCGACCGCGCTGGGCGGGGGCGCTTCGGCCACCTGCGGGAACGGGTCGGCGAAAGGAGTCGCGGGCGCGGCTGCGGACAGGTCGACCCCGGCGACGTGCAGGTCGTAGCCGCGCGCGGAGTAGGCGGAGAACGCCACGCGGCGGCCGTCGGGGAACAGCGACGGCTGCACCGCGCCGCCCAGCACGTTGGTGAGCCGCCACAGCGCGCGGTCGGCGAGCCGCAGCGCGTGCAGGTTGGAGACGCCGTCGCGGTCGGAACGGAACACCAGCGTGGTCCCGTCGGGTGTCCACTCCGGCTCCAGGTCGCGGGCGCGGTCGCCGAGCACGACCTCGATCGCGCCGCTCGCGGGATCCACCAGCACCAGCTCGACGCGACCGCCGGAGAGCTGGCGCGTGGCTGCGATGCGGGCGCCGTCGGGGCTCCAGCGCGGGCCCTGCCACTGGGTGCCCGCGTCCGATCGGGTCAGGTCGCGCGCGTCGCCGCCCGCCAGCGGCACCAGCGCCAGCTCGCTGCGCTCCGCGTGCCGCCGCACGAACACGATGCGCCCGTCCGCCGCGACGTCGGGCTCGGTCGCCCGCAGGCCGCGGGTGATCCAGCGCCGGCGGCCGCTCTCGACTTCGAGGGCGCGCAGGTCGTAGCGGGTGGAGAAGGTCTCGTGGCGCTCCAGCTCGTCGTAGACGAGGGTGCGGCCGTCGCGGCTCCAGGAGAGCCCGTCACCCGCGTTGCGCGGCGCCAGGTCGCGCCCGTCGCTGCCGTCGGCGCGCACGAGCCGCAGCCGGCGGTCGCGGTCGAGCGGGCGGCTCGTGTACGCGATCCAGGCGCCGTCCGGCGACACCCGCGCGCCTTTCGGCCGCACGCCCTCGTCCGTCAGCGCCACCGAAGGCGTCAGGCCGTCGGCCTCGCGCTCGGCGGCGAAGCGGCGGGCGGACTCGACCTGCCCGGCGCGAAACGCGTCCCACTCGGCCTGGAAGCTGCGCCCGAGTTCCTTGCGCGCCGTGAGGTCGTCGAGGTACGGAACGACCTTGCCCGACTGCGCCCGCACCAGCTTCGGCAGCGCCTGCTCTCCGTGGCGTTCGTCCAGGTGGCGGGCGAAGGCCGCGCCGAACAGGTAGGCGGCCTGCCCGCCCGGCCACGAGTCGAGCCCGAGCGTGGCCCGGTCCGGCCCCGGGAAGTCCTCGGCCAGCGCCGCCATCCGCAGCAGCGCCTGCACGTCCGGGTTGCGGCCGCGGCCGAAGGCGGTGTTCTGGGTCTCCTCGAAGGTGGCGAAGCCCTCGATCAGCCACGGCGGGGTCAGCGCAGAGGGGAAGGTATAGGGCGCGCGGCCGAGCAGCTTGCGGCCGAAGCCGGGCAGCCCGCGCGCCGCCTCGAGGTGCACCGAGTGGAACAGCTCGTGGGACAGCACGAGCCGCAGCCAGTCCTCGGTGTTGCCGAAGTCGTCGGCCGGCGACGGCGCCACCGCCCGCACCTGGACCAGCGGGAACGGCAGCGGCGTGGCGAAGCCGTTGGGCTCGTCCTCGACGTCGACCAGCACCAGTTGCAGGCGCGGCACCTTCACGCCGTAGCGGGCCTCGTGGGCCGCGAGCAGCTCTTCGGCCAGCGGCAACGCCCGGCGCGCCAGCGGCTCGAGGGGGTCGTGGAAGTGGAGCGCGATCCGCGTCCCCTCGAGGGTGCGGAAGCGCAGGTCCGGCGGGAACGAGGCGGCGGCCGCGACGGGCGCCGCGCACAGGGCGGGGAGCAGCGCGGCGAGCGCGACGGCGCGCAGGGCGCGCACAGGGCGCGGGAGGCGCATCGATCGAGCACGTTAGCAGCCCGCCGCGAAAGCTCCAACGCGCCTCAGCCCCCGCTCGTCGATCGCTCATGGCCGTTCGCGGCGCGCCGTGTCATCTTTCCCCCATGCGACTCCCCTGCCTGGCCCTCGCCCTGCTCTGCCTCGCCGCACCCGCCGGGGCCGTCGCCCCCGCCGCCGACCTGCTGCTCCGCGACGTCACCGTGATCGACGGCAGCGGCGCCCCGCCCCGCGCCGGCCAGTCGATCCTGGTCCGCGACGGCCGCATCGCGGCGATCGGAGACACGGCGCGGGTGGTCGCCCCGCCCGGGGCCACCGTGATCGACGGCCGCGGGCGCTTCGTGATCCCGGGCCTGCGCGACGCCCACCTCCATCTCGCGGTGCGCCCCGAGCCGGAACTCGCCGAGAAGGTCGCGCTGCCGCTGCTGCTCGCCCACGGCGTCGTCGCCGCTCGCGACATGGGCGCGCCGCTCGAGCGGGCGCTGGCGCTGCGCGCCGCGGTGCGCGAGGGGCGGATCGCGGGACCGGACGTCGCGACGCCCGGCCCCTTCGTCGACGGCGCCGGCGAAGCCGACCCGGCGTTCCGCCGCGTGGGCGCACCGGCGGACGCGGGCGCGGTGGTCGCCGAGCTGAAGGCGGCAGGCGTCGACTTCGTCAAGGTCCAGGCCGGGCTCACCGGCGAGGCGCTCGCGGACGTCGTCGCCGCCGCCCGCGGCGCCGGGATGGCCGTCGCCGGCCACGTGCCCGAGCGCGTCGACGCCCTGGCCGTCGCGAAGCTGGGCCTGCGCTCGCTCGAGCACGTCTCGCCCGCGCTGCCCGGCGACGCCGGCCTGATGCTGGCCTGCTCGCCGCGCACCGACGCGCTGCGCGCGGAGCTGCGGGCGATCGCCGAGGCGGCCGCGCAGCCCGGCGCCGACCGCGCCGCGCTGCGGGTCCGCAATCGCAAGCTGCAGGACGACCTGCTGGCGCCGTGCGATCCGGCGCGGTTCGACGCCCTGGCCCGCGCGCTGCGCGAGCAGGGCACGATCGTCGTGCCGACGCTCGTGTGGTCGAAGTCCTTCCGGCCCGTCGCCGCGGCCGACACCGGGGAAGACGTGCCGCTGCAATACGTCTTCGCCGCGATGCGGGACGGGTGGAAGCGGGGCCGCGCCGGCTATCTCGGGCGCGCGACGGCCGCGGACTTCGACCTCGACGCCCGCACCGCCGCCCGCTCGGCGGCGCTCGTCGGCGAGCTGCATCGTGCCGGAGTGAAGATCGCCGCGGGCACCGATGCGATCGACGCCTTCACGCTGCCGGGCGACTCCCTGCACCGCGAGCTCGAGCTGCTGGTGCAGGCGGGCCTCTCGCCGCTCGAGGCGATCACCGCGGCGACCCTGCGCCCCGCCGAGATCCTGGGCCTCGAGCAGGAACAGGGCACGCTCGCCGCCGGCCGCCGCGCCGACCTGGTGCTGCTCGAGGCCGACCCGCTGGCCGACATCCGCAACACCCGGCGCATCGCGGCGGTGGTCAAGGCCGGCGTCCTCCACGACCGGGCGGCGCTCGACGCGCTGCTCGCGGGGGTCGAGGCCGCGGGGCGGTAAGATCAGCGGATGCGCTTCCCGCTCGCAGTCCTCGCCCTCGGTCTGTCCGCCGCTCCCCTGCTCGCCGCACCGCCCGTGCCCGGCCGCGACTGGCCCGGCTTCCGCGGCATCCGCGCCGCCGGCGTCGATCCCGCGAACGGCCCGCTCGCGTGGAACGTGGCCGAGGGCAAGGGCGTCGCGTGGAAGGTGCCCGTGCCCGGCCTCGCCCACGCGAGCCCGGTCGTGTGGGACGACAAGGTGTGCATCGTCACCGCGGTCGGCCCGAAGCCCGCGGAGCTGAAGGTCGGCCTCTACGGCGACATCGCGCCCGTGGCCGACGAAGGCGAGCACGAGTACCGCGCGATGTGCTTCGAGCGCAGCAGCGGCAAGCTGCTGTGGAACCAGCTCGCGAAGAAGGCGGTGCCGGCGATCAAGCGCCACACCAAGGCCACCCACGCCAACGCCACGCCGGCGACCGACGGCAAGGTGCTGGTCGCGATGTTCGGCTCCGAGGGCCTGCACGCCTTCGACCTCGCGACCGGCAAGCCGCTGTGGTCGCAGGATCTGGGCGTGCTCGACGCCGGCTTCTTCATGGTGCCCGACGCGCAGTGGGGTTTCGGCAGCTCGCCGGTGATCGAGCAGGGCGTCGTCTACGTGCAGGCGGACGTGCAGAAGGGCTCGTTCCTCGCCGCCTTCGACGCGGCGACCGGCAAGGAGCTGTGGCGCACGCCGCGCACGGACGTGCCGACCTGGGGCTCGCCGACGCCTTACGAGCACGGCGGCCAGCTCCGACTGGCCGTCAACGGGTTCAAGCACGCGGGCGGCTACGACGCCAAGACGGGAGCCGAGGTGTGGCGGATGAAGGCGGGCGGCGACATCCCGATCCCGACCCCGCAGGTCGCCCACGGCCTGATCTTCCTCACCAGCTCCCACGGCGGCCCGCGCCCGATCTACGCGGTGAAGACGCAGGCGACGGGCGACGTGTCGCTGGCAGCGGGCGTCGCGTCGAACGACCACGTCGCCTGGAGCGTCGAGCGCGACGGCGCCTACATGCCGACCCCGGTCGTGGTCGGCGACACCCTGTTCGTGCTGCGTGACAACGGCACGGTCTCGGCGTGGGACGCGAAGACCGGCGCGAAGCTGTTCCTCGAGCGGCTCGGCGAGGGCAACAGCGGCTACACGGCCTCGCCCGTCGTCGCCGGCGACCGCCTGTACCTGACCAGCGAAGAAGGCGAGACCCATGTGATCCGCGCGGGCCGCAGCTTCGAGCGGCTCGGCCAGGGCGCGCTCGGCGAGACGCTGCTCGCCAGCCCGGCCGTCTCCGGCGGCACCCTCTACTTCCGCACCCGCGGCCACCTGGTCGCGATCCGCTGAACGCGCGGCCGCGGGCGGAAACGCCCGCGGCCTGTACCATCGAAGGCGTGAAGGCCGCCGACTGGGAGCGCAACCAGCGCGCCGTCGCCGCGATGGTGTTCGTCGTCTTCTCCGGCTTCGCGTTCGTGCTGCCGTTCCTGCCGCTGTTCGTCAAGGAGCTGGGCGTCGAGGACGACGAGAGCGCGGCGGCCTGGGCCGGCGTGCTGATCGGCGTCGCCCCGCTGCTGGCCGGGCTGCTGGCGCCGCTGTGGGGCCGGCTCGCCGACCGCTACGGCCACAAGCCGATGGCGGTGCGGGCGCTCGTCTCCTACGTCGTGCTGCTGGCGCTGTCGTCGGCCGTGACCAGCGTCGGCCAGCTCTTCGCGCTGCGCGCCGCGATCGGCCTGATGGGCGGCATCGGCCCGCTCGGGATGGCGATGGCCACCGCGGGCGCGCCGCGCGAGCAGACCGGCAAGGCGGTCGGCCTGATCCAGGCGGCGCAGATCCTGTCGGCCGCCGTCGGGCCGCTGGCGGGTGGCGTGCTCGCCGACACCATCGGCGTGCGCCGCACCTTCCTGGTCACGGCCGGGTTGTGCGCGCTGGCGCTGGTGGTGCTGCTGCGCGGCTACCACGAGCCGCCGCGCGAACCGCGGCCCGTCGACGCCGCCGCGCCGCGCACCCCGTTCTTCCAGGTGCTGCGCCTGCCCTTCGTCGCGTCGCTGCTCGTGGTGCTGTTCCTCGTCAACTTCGTCAGCCGCTCGTTCTCGCCGATCCTGCCGCTGCACCTGGCGACGCTCGGCGTGGACCCGGCGCGCCTCGCGGGCGCGACCGGCCTGATGATCGCGGCCTACTCGCTGGCCGCGGCTGCTTCGGCGACCCTGCTCGGCCGCGCGGCGCGCCAGCAGTCCCCGGTCGCGCTGCTCAGCGCCAGCCTGCTGGCGGGCTCGGCCTGCATCGCTCCGCTGGCGATCGCGCCGGGCTACGGGCCGATGCTGGCGCTGGCAGTGGCCGCGGGGCTCGCCTCGGGCGGCGCGCTGACGCTGTGCTACACGATCGGCGGCCTGCTCGCGCCCCACGAGCAGCGCGGCTCCGCGTTCGGCTTCTTCTCCGCGGCCGCGCTGTTCGGCGGCGCGGTGGCGCCTGCCGTCGCCGGCGTGCTCGCCCACCTCGACCTGACCGCGATCTTCTGGGTCGACGCGGCGCTGTACCTCGGCCTCGCCGCGGCGCTCCGCTTCGCCCGCGTGCCCGACGCCGCCTTGCATCCCGCCCGGCCGGAGCCGTGACCGGAGTGGCCTGCTACGATTCTCTCGTGCGCGCCTGGATCGCCTGCTGCCTGCTGACCGCCGCTCCGGCCGCCTGTGCCGCGGAACCGGTGCGGGTACGCGCCGACGCCGTCGCCGCGCCGTGCCTGTCCGTCGTGCTGAAGGCGGCGGGAGGCGGCGGGCTCGTGGTGGCGGACGGCCCCGCCGACCTGCTGATCGCCGCGGCTTCCGAGGTCGCCCGCGCCGTCGAGTCGGGCACCGCGCTCGAGGATGGCGAGATCGGCCTGGCGCGGGTGCCCTTCGTGCTGGTCGTGCCCGCCGGCAACCCGCTCGGCCTGCGCGGACTCGACGACGTCGCGCGCGCGGGCGGCGAGCTCGCGGTGCTCGACCTGCCGGCGGCCCACGAGGCTCGCCGTGCGGCGGAAGCGGCAGCGCCGGGCCGGGTGCGGCTCCAGGCGGGCGAGCGCGTGCGACGCGCCCCGCTCGCCCTGGTCCCGCTCAGCCTCGCGGGAGAAGGCGAGAAGCTGCCGACGGAGCTGCGTCCGCTGGAGCTGCGCGGCGCCGTGCTGGCCACCGCTCGCGACCCGCGGGCGGCGCGGGCCCTGCTGCAGGCCCTCGCCGCCCCGCCCGCGCAGGCGGCCTTCGCCGGCTGCCGGCCGTAGCCTCCTAGAACGCCAGCGCCGCGCCGAACGCCAGGCGCGGGTTGTGGCTCCAGAAGCTCTCGAGCCGCGGCTGGAAGCTCGCGTCCATCACCGGGCCCTCGTACTTCACCACCTGGTCGCGCAGCTCGACGAAGAGCCGGGCGCGCTCGTTCAGCGCGAACTGGTAGCCCGCGCCGAACTCGAAGGCGGGCACGGTGTCGCCGCGGGCGATCGCGCAGGCGAGCGGCGGCGGGAAGATCAGGATGCATGCCACGGGCTGAGACGGCGCCGTGAAGCGCACGACGCCGCCGCGCAGCACGCCGTAGGCCCCGCGCGCGCCGAGGTCGCGGCCGAAGCGGAGCCCGGCGAGCAGCTCGGTCCGCGTGCCGCTCGACGGCCGTTCGCCGCCGAGGTTCCCGGGCCCCAGCATCGCTTCGCCGTCGAACGCGATCCACGGCGCCGCGCGCCACGACAGCCGCAGGCCGAGCGTCACGTCCGTCGCCTCCAGCTCGCGGCGATCGGTGATCGCTCCCTGCGCCGCCAGTTCGAAGCCCGGCTCCTGCGCGCCCGCGACGCCCGCCATCAGCAGTCCCGACACCAACACGCCCGTCCAACGCTGCACGTTCACCCTGCTCCGCCCTCCGCCCCCGCGGTGCCCCCCTGCTCCGACTCTACCGCGAGCGCGACGCGGTTGCGTCCGCCCTGCTTGGCGGCGTAGAGCGCCTCGTCGACCGCGCCGAGCAGCGCGTCGCGCTCGCGGCCCGCCGTGGGCCAGGCGCCGACGCCGAAGCTGGCCGTCATCGCGATCGTGGCGCCTTCGAACACGACGGGGCTCTTCGCCAGCGCCTCCCGCGCGCGCTCCGCCACCTGGCGGGCGTGCTCCGCGTCGGCCCCGGCGAGGATCGCGACGAACTCCTCGCCGCCGTACCGCGCCGCGAGGTCGCCCTGGCGCAGCCTCCCCGCCAGCAGCTTCGCGACGTGGCGCAGCGCCGCGTCGCCGGCCGGGTGGCCGTAGGTGTCGTTGAGCTTCTTGAAGTGGTCGACGTCCATCAGCATCACGGCGAAACCCTCGCCGCTGCGGTCGGCGTGGGCCAGCGTGCGGCCGAGCGCGTCTTCGAAGGCGCGGCGGTTGTGGAGCCCGGTCAGGCCGTCGCGCATCGCGAGGTCCTTGATGCGCTGGGTCAGCCGCAACCGGGCCAGCGTCGCGGCCGCCTGGTTGGCGAGCACGCCGAGCACGCGGTTGACCGCCGCGGTGAAGGTGCCGCGGCGCGCCATCAGCAGCAGCGCGGCGCGCAGGCCGCGGCCGCCTTCGCCCGAGTGCAGCGGCAGCGCGAGCAGCGACTCGACGCCGCGCGCGTCTTCGTCGAGCACCAGCATCGGCATCCGCTTCTTCTCGTCGGCCACGCTGTCGAGCAGGAACGGCTCCACGGCCGAGCGCAGCACCCAGGCCGCCCACGTCGACTCGGACAGCGCCACGGGGCGGCCGCGGAAGTGCTCGGGCCAGCCCAGCGTCTCGGGGTCGACGACGTAGTAGGAGCCCGTCTCGTCCGCGGTCACGAAAGCAGCGGCGTCGAGCTCCGGGACCAGGTCGTGGGCGGCGTGCAGCAGCACCCGCTGCACCGCGCCCGCGTCCTCCAGCCGCGCCAGGTTGCTCGACACCTGGTACACCGCGCGGAACTCGGCGCCCAGCTCCTCGCGGGCCAGCGCCTCGCGGGCCTGCAGCAGCACGCGCCCGATCAGGTCGGCGAAGTCGCGCAGCAGCTCGGGCTCCGCGCCGCCCAGCGCCTGGCCCTCGAGCCGGTCGGCGACCAGCACGGCGGCCAGCGCGTCGCCCACGTGGACCGGCTGCGCGAGCAGGGTGCCGACCCGGGTCGCGCCGCGATACCAGGGCAACGCGTGCAGCAGCCGCGGGAAGTCCGTCGCGTAGAAGGGCTGGCGCCGCTGCAGCACGAACCCGAAGGGGTCGGCGCCGAGCGGGACGGCACACTCGCGAGCCAGCGCCTCCGGCCCGTCGCCACAGCGCAGGATCGCCAGGTCGCGGCGGCGGTCGACGTCGAACAGGGCGACTCCGTGTGCGGAGACCGCTGCGCGGGCCAGCCCGACGACCTGCTCGAGCGTGGCCTCCAGTTCGCTGGCGCGCTCGGCGCCGCGGGCGCGGCGGCCGTCCTCGGACACCTGGCGCAGGCTCAGCGTGGGGCCGGTGCTGGCGCCCGCGGTCAGCTCGTCGAGCTGGTCGAGGCCGTGGCGGACGCGCTCCAGCTCCGCGCGCACGGCGGCGAAGCGGAGCTGCTCCAGGCGCAGCGCGCGGTGCACGGCGCCGGCCAACGCCAGGAAGCCGACCGCCGCGGCGGCCAGTGCCGCGGGCGGGGCGCCGCCCGCCCGGGCCTCGGCGAAGCCGAGCCAGCCGCACAACGCGGCCAGCCCCAGGGTGGGCAGGAGCGGCTCCGACACCGCCGCGGCGCCGACCAGCAGTGCCAGCAGCGGCCAGCCGGGCCAGCCCCACGGCGAGGCCACCTGGGTGACGCCGTCGAGGGCCAGCGCCAGGAACGCGAAGAACGCCCGCTGCTCCCACGGCCCGCGGCCGCGCAGCGACGCGAGCAGCGCGGAGAAGGCCGTGCCGGCGGCGAGCGCGAGGGCGACGCCCGTGCGCAGCCGCGGGTCGGCCTCGGGCCCCAGCGGGCGCCACCAGGCGACGGCGGCGAGGGCGGCGGCCACGGCGCACAGCACCATGCCGGCCCGCCAGCGGGTGCGGATGTCGACGACCGGCCGCGCGGGCTCGGCGCCGGGGCTCACTTCCCGAGCAGGCCTTCCTCGCGGCGGCCGAGCACGAGCGCGTAGGCGATCAGGTCCTGCTCCGTGAGGCCGAGGTGGTCGAGGTGGTTGTAGTAGTTGCGCACGCCGTCGAGGTGCTGCGAGACGAGCGCCTTCTTCTCGCGCACCTCCTTGACGAGGCGCAGCAGCAGGCTGACCAGCTCGGGCGTGACCTCGACGCCGGCCGCGTGCAGCTCGTCGCGATGGCGCTGCAGCACGGCCTCCAGCGCCATCGCGCCGGAGTGCTTGCCGAACAGGAAGCGCAGGTGGCCGCCGACCGACTCCGGCTCGATCACCTGGTAGATCGCGGGGTGGATGGTGATGCCCGCGGTGTGGATGCCCGTCTCGTGGCTGAACACGTTGTGGCCGATGATCGGCTCCATCGAGCCCACCGGCAGCCCCGAGAACTCCTCGACCTTGCGGCGCAGCGCCCACAACATGTCGTAGCGGAAGCCGGGGATCGTGATCCCGTACAGCTCCTTCAGGATCATCGTGGTCGTGTGCAGCGGGGCGTTGCCCGCGCGCTCGCCGATGCCGTTGACCGTGCAGGTCGGGATCGTCGCCCCGTGCTGCAGCGCACGCACCGTGTTGTACGCGCCGAGCCCGAAGTCGTTGTGGAAGTGGATCACCAGCGGCTTGTCGGGGAAGGCCGCCACCAGCTTCGGGATGTAGTAGTCGACGCCCTCGGGCGCGAAGAAGCCGACGGTGTCGGGGAACGCGTAACGGGCGCCGCCCGCCTGGTAGCAGGCGCCCGCCAGCTCGATCAGGTAGTTGACGTCCGCGCGCGAGCCGTCTTCGCCGCCGAACTCGATCACCTCGACGCCGCGGCTGCGGGCGTGGGCGATCGCCTTCGTGGCCATCCGGATGTTGGCCTCGCGGTAGAACGAGACCGGCAGTTCCAGCCACTCCTCGGGCTTTCGCCCCTCGAGCTGCAGCAGCGTCTTGCCGATCTTGTACTTGAGGTGGAGGTCGGAGCCCGACGTGAAGACGAAGAAGCTGGCGTCCGAGGCCTTGCCGCCCATCTCCTCCAGGATCGCCACGGTGGCGTCGATGTCGCGCTGGTTCGAGCGGCACATGACGACGATCTCGAGGTCGGGCCGGATGCGGCCCTTGCGCTTGCCCTCGAGGATCAACTGCAGCGAGCGCCGCTCGGAGGGCGCCGCCGACGGGAAGCCGACGTCGAGCATGTGCACGCCCGCGTCGGACAGCATCCCGGCCAGCTCGTACTTCTGCTCGGGGGTGAAGGCGACGCCCGGCGTCTGCTCGCCGTCGCGCAGCGTGGTGTCGTAGAGGCGGATTTCCTTCGCGCGCGGGAACGGCGCGTCCCTGGTGAAGCGGGACGACGGGGTGATCAGCTCGTCGAGGGGTTCGCGCAGTTCGACCATGCGGGGCAATCGCTCCTGGACAGGGGACAGCCTCTCGATGATACGTGGATCGGGCTGCCCGGGGCGCGCGCTCCGCGGCGGCTAGCGGCGGCTGGCGGACGCGACGACCGGCGCCACCGCCGGATAGCCGAGGTCGAGCATCACCGCCGCCGTCAGCGCGTCGACGACGCCGGCGCCGATGCCGCCGACGTCGCTCGGGCGCATCAGGCCCACGCTCGGGTCGGAGTAGGTCTCCTGGTCGACGTGGCTGGCGCTCGAGCCCGGCTCCCACTCGGCAGGCGCGTAGAGCTTGACGAGCGGCAACGGCCGCACGGAGGCGAGCCCCGCCTGCACGGCGTTCGGCCCCGCGAAGTACAGGTCGCCGCTGCGCAGGTCCTCGAGCACCTGCTCGGGGGCCCGCGCCGTCAGCCGGTTGCCGTCCGCCTGGCTGCGGTTCATCCACAGGTCGAAAGGCGAGGGCAGCGGCGTGAGCACCTGCCCGGTCTCGTGCGAGAACAGGCTCAGGAAGCCGAGGCCGTGACCGACCTCGTGCAGCGCGGTGTACACGAAGCTGACCATGCCCGGCGCGGCGTTGCCCGAGAGGTCGTAATCCCAGGCGTGGTTCGGGTTGAAGCGCACCAGCAGGTCGCTGCGGCCGTCGTTGACGGAGGCGTTGTTGAGCTGCGCGGCGAGCGCCAGCGGAATCACCCGGTCTTCGCCGATCACCCAGTCCGTCGGGCTGGCGCTCGCCAGCGTGTTCGGGTCGTCGGTCTCCATCCGCACGTCGATCACGATCGGGATCGCGCCCCCCAGCGCGTTCGACCACGCGGCCGCCACGGCCTCGAAGGCGGCCTTGCGCACGGGGCCGACGACGGGGTCGTTGAAGCCGGCGCCGTCGGGATCGGTGTAGACGACGGTGAAGGGCACGCCCGCGGCCTGCACCGCCTGCCGGACCTCGCGGTCCATCGTCGCCCGCACGGTCTGGCTGCGGCCGTAGGCCGCCTCGATCTGCTCCTGGCTGAGCCGCCCGCAGGACGCGTGCAGCCGCCCGTCGGCGCCCGGCACGAGCTGGGTCCCGTACACGGGCACGCTGAACCCGGACGGGGTGACCCAGCGGCCCTCGCGAGGCCCCGCGGCGAAGGCCAGGGGGCCCGCCACGAGCAGGGCCAGGGACAGCAGCGCGCGCCAGATGCGGATCGACATTGAAGTGGCTCCTCGGTCAGGGGTCACGGTGGGCAGGCCAGCACGACTCGGGTGAGTGACGAGCAAGATAGGGTGTCGCGTTCCGCAGTGCAAGCCCGCGGCGCCCCGCCGTGTGCGCCCGGACACTAGAATCCGCCCATGCACCCGATCGCCCGCCAGGCCGCCGACCACTACCACGCGCTGCTGCGCGACGAGAAGGCGCTCGCCCAGGAGCTGGAGGAGCGCTATCTCGACCGCATCCGCGAGCGCAACCTCACCTTCGGCGGGCGCGTGCTGTGCCCGTTCCCGCGGCCCGAGTTCGTGGCGCCCGAGGACTACGAGGAGATCCGCGGCGTGTGCCGCGGCATCTTCAGGGCGGTCGAGAAGGTGGAGGCGACGCTGGGCGAGGCGCTGTGGGACCGCGTCGCGCTGACGCCGCAGGAGCGCGAGCTGGTCGCGATCGACCCCGGCTACCGGCGCTCGTCGCCCACCTCGCGGCTCGACTCGTTCCTGACCACGGACGACTACCGCTTCGTCGAGCTCAACGCGGAGAGCCCGGCCGGCATCGCCTACGCCGAGGTGCTGGTCGAGATGTTCCTCGAGCTGCCGATCGTGCGGCGTTTCCAGGAGAAGTGGGAGCTGGGCCGCTTCCGCGCCCGCGACCGGATGCTGGAGGTGCTGCTCGGCTGCTACCGCGAGGCCGGCGGCCGGGCCGCGAACCCGACGATCGCGGTCGTCGACTACGAGGACGTGCCGACGCGCACCGAGCACCACCTGTTCCGCGAGTTCTTCGAGTCGAAGGGCTGTCCGTCGCTCGTCTGCGACCCGCGCCACCTGACGTACGAGGGCGGCCGCCTGCGCCACGACGGGCGCGAGATCGACATCGTCTACAAGCGGCTGCTCGTCAACGAGTTCCTGGAGAAGGTGGAAGAGCTCGGCGCGCTGCTGCAGGCCGCGAAGGACCGCGCGATCACGATGGTCAACCCGTTCCGCTGCAAGCCGATCCACAAGAAGGCGATCTTCGCGGTGCTGACCGACGACGAGTTGCAGTCGCTGTTCACGGCCGAGGAGCGCGACGCGATCCGCGCCCACGTGCCGTGGACCCGCCTCGTGCGCGAGGGCCGCACGACCCGCGACGGCGCATCGATCGACCTGCCGCCGTGGATCCTCGCGAACCGCGAGAACCTGGTGATGAAGCCCAACGACGAGTACGGCGGCAAGGGCGTGTTCATCGGCTGGGAGACGTCGCCCGCCGACTGGGCGCAGGCGCTCGCCACGGCGCTCGCCGAGCCGTACGTCGTGCAGTGGAAGGTCGAGCTCGAGCGCGAGACGTTCCCCGAGCTCGGCCCCGAGGGCCTGAAGTTCCGCGACCTCGTGGTCGACCTCGACCCGTTCGTCTTCGACGGCGAGGTCGAGGGCTTCCTGACCCGCCTCTCGGGCACCTCGCTCGCCAACGTGACCTCGGGCGGCGGTCAGGTCCCCGCCTTCCTCGTCCGCCCGCGGTAGCGACACTCTTGGGCGAGCGGCCCCGGCCGCCGTTCGCGATCGCCGTCGCCGCGGGACTGGCGGCGCTGGGGTCCCTGCAGCTCGCGCTGTGGCTCATGCTCGCCGCGGCCCGTGCGGCAGCGGGTGGCGGGGTGGCGGGATTCGACGCCGGCGCAGCCCTCGCCGTCGCGCTCGTGGTGTGTGCGCGAGCCGCGCGCGGCGAACAGGCCGCCCGGCGCGCTCTGCCGATCGCCGCCGCGCTCTGGGTCGCGACCTGGGCACTGGCACTGCCGCTGGCGGCCGGCTTCGACGACCTCTCGTGGGACGGTCAGACCTACCACGCGCTGGCCCTCTCCGCGCTGCACGAGGGGTGGAACCCCTACACCGAACTGCTGGCGCCGGATCGGCCGCCGCGGACCTGGGTGAACCACTATCCGCGCGGGCCCTGGCTGTGGGCGGCCGGGCTGCAGCAGTCCACGGGCAACTACGCGTGCGGCAAGGCAGTCACTCTCGCCCTCGCCGTCTTCGCCGCTGCGGCAGTGGCCCATGCGGCCTGGCTCTCGCGGGGCGGTCGGCCCGCGCCGGCCCTGGCGCTCGGCGCGCTAGCGGCGGCCAATCCCGTGCTCGTCGTCCAGTTCCCGACCTTCTACGTCGACGGCCTGGTCGCCGGCTCCGTCACCGTGGCCCTCGCTGCGGCCTGGTCCTGGACCGCCACGAGGTCGCCGCTGGCCCTGCTCGCACTCTGCTCCGCGTCGCTGCTGCTGCCGAACCTCAAGTTCACGGGCCTGTTGTTCGCCACGGCGATCGCCGGCGGCGTCGCGCTCTCCGGGGGGAGGCGGCACGCGCGGACCGCCCTGGCGCCGCTGGCCGCGGTCGCGCTCGGTGCGGTCGGGCCGGGCTTCGCGCCCTACCTGGCCAACGTGATCCGCGGCGACCACCTGCTGCATCCGGCCCTCGGCGAGCGTCGGCTCGAGATCCTGGGCCCGGTCACGCCGCCCGCGCTCGCGCCGCTCGCACGGCCGACGCGGTTGCTGGTCTCCCTGGCGTCGGAAACCGCCAACGCCTGCCCGTCCTGTCCACAAGCAGAGGTCAAGTGGCCGTTCGTCGTGCGCTCCGCGGAGTTGCTCGATGCCGCGCTGCCCGACGCGCGCACCGGCGGCTTCGGGCCCCTGTTCTCGGGCGCGCTGTTGCTGACAGGCCTTCTCCTCGCCGTCGGCGGCACCGGTGCCTCACGCGGCGCCGTCGCCGTCGCGGTGCTCTTCGGCCTCGCGGTGGCGACCCCCGGCGCCTGGTGGGCGCGGCTCGTCCCGTTCCTGTGGCTGGTCCCGATCACGGCGATCGCCCTGCTGCCGCCCGGGCCGCGACCCGCGCTGATCCGGCGGCTGGCCCTCGCCCTGGCGCTCGTCACGACGCTCGACGCCGCCCTGGTGGCCTCGACCACGATCGGCCAGGCGGCGATCCGAACCCGGCGCTCGCGCGCAGAACTCCAGGCGCTGGCCCGCAGTGGTCCGTTGCTCGTCAGACCCGACGCATGGCCCGGGGCCCTCCAGCGCCTGCGCGACGCCGGCGCCTCGGTCCACGAAGCCGAGTTCGCCCCGGCAGCCTGTCGGGCGGTCCTCGCGTTGCCCTACTCGGACGCGGTCGCGTGCTCGCCGCACCGCGATTGAAGCATTTTCCGCACCCGTTCCCGACCGGTCACCGTCTCCTGCTTCGGCGCGGCTGTCGACGTGAGGGGCCGCGGCCGGCGGTGCGACGAGGCGTGGGCATGGCGCGTGCATCCCTCTTCCGCGGTCGGGTGGGTGAGGCCCCGGGGAGGCGAAAGCGATGCGGCGACGGGAGTGTCTTCGAACGGGATTGATGGCGACCGCCGGCACGCTGGCCGCGGGCCCGGCCAGCCGGCTGCTCGCTCAGTCCAGCGCGGCCACGACGCTGGTCGCTGCGTCGAGCCGGCGCGAGATCTGGCCGGGGCAGCCGACCACCGTCCTCACGCTGGGGGACACTTTCCCCTCGCGCACGCTGCGGGTGCGGCGCTGGGACATGCTGGACGTCGAACTGCAGAACGATCTTCGCGAGCCGACCAACATTCACTGGCATGGCCTGGCCGCACCGCCGGAGGATGACGGGCACCCGATGGACGTCGTCCTCGCGGGTGGCCGGCGTGCGTACCGTTTCCTCGTCGAGGAGCCGGCGGGCACGTACTGGTATCACCCCCACCCGGACGGGCGCACGGCCTCGCAGGTCTACCGCGGACTCGCCGGGTTCCTGATCGTCGAGGACGAGGCCGAGCGCGCGCTGGGCCTCCCCGCCGGGGAGTTCGACCTGCCGCTGCTCCTGCAGGACCGGCGGCGGCGAGCCGATGGCAGCCTGACCTACGCGCCCACGTTCATGGACCTGATGGCCTGGATGCTCGGCGACGCCGGCCTCGTCAACGGGGCTCCGCAGTCCGTGCTGGAGGTCGCCGCGACGTCCTGCCGCCTGCGGCTGCTGAACGGCTCGAACGCGCGGGTGATGCGGGTGGCGTTCGAGGACGCGCGGCGCTTCGACGTGATCGCCGGCGACTGCGGGCTGCTCGATCAGGCCGTCGCGGCCAGCGAGGTCTGGCTGGCGCCGGGCGAACGCGCGGAGATCCTGGTGGACTTCTCGGGCGACCCGCTCGGCCGCGCCGTCCGCCTCGTCAGCGCGGCGTTCTCGTCGGGAGGCCCGGGCATGGGCATGGGCGGAGGGGCAGGCCAGGGCGCCTTCCTGCCGCTGGCCACGTTCCGTGTGTCCGCAACCGGTCCGGCGCCGACGCGAGTACCCGAGCGCCTCGCCACGGTGACTCGCCTGGACCCGGGGCGGGCGAGCGTGAGGCGTCGCTTCGCAATGGACATGCGGATGCCTCCCGGCCCCGGCGCCTTCACGATCAACGGCCGCAGCTTCGAGCCCGACCGCGTCGACGTGAAGGTCGAGCGCGGGGTGCAGGAGGCGTGGGAGGTGGTCAACCTCTCCGGCGAGCCCCACCCGTTCCACGTGCACGGCACCCAGTTCCAGGTCGTGCGGCGCTCTTCGGCCCCCGCGCTCCTGCCGCACGAGCGCGGGCTCAAGGACACCGTGCTCGTCTGGCCCGGCGAAACCGTGGAGCTGGCGATCCGCTTCGAGCGCCACGCCGGCCTCTACGTGCTCCACTGCCACAACCTGGAGCACGAGGACGCCGGAATGATGCTCAACCTCGAAGTGATCTGAAGGGCGCCCCGGGTTCGAGCTTCGCCGCCTACGGATCAGCGCTGCTGGCCGGCCGGCGCGGGCTTCGCCGCCGGGTCCATCGCGCCGAGCTGCACCTCGACGGCACGAATCGTCTTGTTCTCCTCGATCGTGGTCGCGACGACGCGCATCCCGGCGACGACGTCGCGGAGCGCCGCGGCGGCCTTGCCTTTCGTGAACCGCGTCTTGTCGTCGCAGGTGAGGACCACGGTCTTTCCGTCGAGGGTCTTCACTTCCACTTGCCCGCCCTTGTCGGCCTGGACCTGGACGACGGTCCCCATCACCTTGTGCTGATGGCCCTCGTGGGCCGACACAGGTCCGGCGGCCACGAGTGCGATCCACGACAGGACGGCGACGGCCTTGCGCATGGCGCTTCGAGCTCCTTCAGTGCCCCGCGTGCGAAGAGGGCGGGGCCGGGGCGACGTCGCCACCCTCCAGGAACCGCCGCTCCGCCTCGGCGGCCTCCCAGTCGCGGCGGCCGCGCGGGTTGAAGTCGCGCATCTCGGCCAGCTCCTCGGGGGTCAGCTTCGGCAGGTGGCGGACGAAGTGGACCAGTTCCCAGGTCTTCGCGTCGTCTTCGGGCGTGTCTTCGCCCCAGGCGGGCATCCCCGTGAGGCGGACGCCGTTCTTGATGATCCAGAACAGTTGGCCGTCGGACAGCGACTGGGTCTGCGGCTGGACCATGTCGGGCGCCTTGGGATAGAGGTTGCGCCCGAGCGTGGTCTGCCCGCGCCCGTCGTTGCCGTGGCAGGAGGCACAGTGATCGGCGAAGTGCTCCCGCGCGCGGGCCAGCATCGCGGGGCTCGGGGTCACGGGGTTGGACGCAGCGCGGTGCTCGCGCGGAACGCTGAAGTCCCGCAACCTGCGGGCGACGAAGGCCTCGAGTGCCATCGGCTCGTCGCGCGCGCTGAAGCCGTGGGACAGCACCCGCGCGAGTCCGACGAGCCCGATCCCCGCGCCGATCGCCACGACGGTCAGGGCTGCCGCCGCTCTTCGAGTCATGGACGACCACCGTACCAGTTTTCCGGGCCCGGGCAAGAGCGCGATCGCGGGAGCGGCTCGCTGCCGTTCGTCGAGGCGGGACCGCATCTCGTCGAACGCGTGCGGCGCCCGGGGCGGCGCCGCCGTCATCTTGTCGCGAGCGGGGGCGAGGCGAGGGTGGACGATGTCGACGCGCGCGGGGATCGTGGGCGCAGTTTCCTGGATGCTGGCGGCGGGCGCGGGCGCATCGACCGCGGAGCGCGAGCCGATCGCACTGCAGCGGCTGTCGGGGCCGGTGACGCTCGACGGCCGCCCGGACGAGGCGGCGTGGCAGGCGATCGCGCCGCTGCCGCTCACCCAGTACGCGCCGGTGCATCGCGCGCCGACCCGCGAGCGCAGCGAGATCCGCGTGGCCTACGACGACGACGCGCTGTACGCGGCCGGCTGGTTCCACGACTCCGAGCCCGGCGGCGTGCGGATCAACTCGCTGTACCGCGACCGCTGGAACGGCGACGACGCGTTCGCGATCTACGTCGACGCCTTCAACGACAAGCAGAACTCCAAGTGGTTCGGCACCACCCCCGGCGGCATCCGCTTCGACCAGCTCGTCTCGGACGACGGCGCGACGCTGAACGAGAGCTGGGACGGCTTCTGGGACGCGGTGACGACGGTCGACGAGCGCGGCTGGTTCGCGGAAGTGCGGATCCCGTTCTCGACGCTCGGCTTCCGCGTCGAGGACGGCCGCGCGGTGATGGGCCTGACCGTGACCCGCCTCGTCTCGCGCACCGGCGAGCGCGTCACGTTCCCCGACATCGACCCGCGCTTCCAGTTCCGCCAGCCGTCGCAGGCGCACGAGGTCGTGCTCGAGGGCGTGCGCGGCGAGCGCGGCCTGTACCTCACCCCCTACGCTCTCGCGGGCCACAGCCGCAGCGCCGGCGCGGACGACGACGGCCAGGCCGAAGCCGGCCTCGATGTCCGCTGGGAGCCCACCGGCCACCTCACCGTCGACCTCACGCTCAACACCGACTTCGCCCAGGTCGAGGCCGACGAGCAGCAGGTGGCGCTCGACCGCTTCCCGCTGTTCTTCCCCGAGAAGCGCCGCTTCTTCCAGGAGGGCAGCGGCCTGTTCGACTTCGCGACCACCGGCGGCGGGCGCCTGTTCCACTCGCGCCAGATCGGGCTCGACGCGAACCGGCAGCCGGTGCGGGTGCTCGGCGGGGCGCGCGCCGTCGGCCGCGTCGGCGCCTGGGACGTGGGCCTGCTCGACATGCAGACGGACGACTCGGGCGCCGACCCCGGCGAGAACTTCGGCGTCGCTCGCGCCCGCCGCGCCGTGTTCGACCCGCACTCGACGCTCGGCGCGATGGTGACGAGCCGCGCGGGCGGGGGCCGCCACAACCTCGGGCTCGGCCTCGACGGCGTGTTCCGCGTGAAGGGCGACGACTACCTGACGCTCAAGTGGGCCGGCACCCGTGACGACGCCGACCCCGACGGCGCCGGCGTCCTCGACCGCAGCCTGTGGAACGCGCGCTGGCAGCGCCGCACGAACCGCGGCCTCTCGTTCACGACGGAGTTCCTGCGCGTCGGCTCCGAGTACCGGCCCGAGCTCGGCTTCCTGCCCCGCCGCGACGTGACCACCGCCAACGCGGTCGGTAACTGGTACTTCTTCAAGGACCGGCACAAGACGCTGCGCCGCATCTACCCCGGCGCGCTCGCCTTCCACACCTTCCGCAACCGCGACCGCGCGCTGGAGACGGGCACCTGGGCGGTCTGGGTGCAGTGGGACACGAAGGCCGGCGGCGGCGGCTGGGTCGAACCCAAGGTGTTCCTCGAGGACGTAGTCGCCCCGTTCCGGATCGGCGAGCGGATCACGATCCCCGCCGGCCGCCACACCTTCGCCGACCTGCAGCTCGTCTGGCTCGCCTCGTCGGGCAGCCGGCTGCGCGCCAACGTCGACTTCCGCGCCGGCACCTTCTTCGACGGCACCCGGCAGCAACTGATCGTGGCGCCGACCTGGAACGTCTCCCCCCACCTCGAACTGGGCGGCTCCTACCAGCTCTCGCGGCTGCGCTTCCCGGACCGCGGCCAGGCCGAAGACATCCACCTCGCGCGGCTGCAGGTGCGCACCGCGCTGGACGCGAAGGCTTCGGCCAACGCCTTCGTCCAGTACAACTCCACGAACGACCGGCTGGACCTCAACCTCCGCCTCCGCTACAACGTGGCCGAGGGGCGGGACCTGTGGCTCGTGTACGACGAGGGCGTCGACACCGAACGCGACGACGCGACGGGGCTGGGCGTGCCGCGCGGCCCGCGCTCGCTGTCGCGAGCCCTGCTCGTCAAGCTGACCTGGACGGTCGGCGGATGATCGCGAGCTCGCGTTGAGCGGCGCCCTGCGCCTCGCCCTCGCGGTGAGCGCGCTGTGGACGCTGCTCGGCGTCGTGTGGGGCGCGCAGGCCTCGCTCGGCGCGGCGCTCTCGGGCCAGCCGGCGCCGCTGGGGCCGGCGATCGCCATGGCCTGGCACCAGTCGCTGCCGCTGGTCCCGGCGACGCTCGCGGTGATCGCCCTCGCCGAGCGATGGCGCGATCTGTCGCCGGCCGCGCGGCTGCTGCGCCACGCACTGGCGCTGCCGCTGGTGGCGCTCGGCACCAACGCCCTGGTCGTGCTCGGTTTCGGCCTGCGCTTCGGCCGTCCGCCGGGCCTCGGCCGCCTGCTCGAGGACGCGGCTTTCTGGACCAGCCAGCGCCTGCACCTGGCGGCGCTGCTGTACGTCGCGGGCATCGCGGCGACCCGCTGGGTGCGCGACCGGCAGCGGCTGCGCGAGCGCGAGCTGGCCCTGGCGAGGCGCGAGGCCGGCCTCGAGCGGGCGCGGCTGCAGGTGCTGACCGCGCAGATCCGCCCCCACTTCCTGTTCAACACCCTGCACGCGATCGGCCAGCTCTGGCGCAGCGGCCGCGCCGACGAGGCCGACGCGCTGCTCGACCACCTGGGCGCCCTGTTCCAGAAGGTGATCGCCTCGACCGCCCGCACCTCGGTGCCGCTCTGGCGCGAGCTGGAGATGGTGGCCGACTACCTGGCGATCGAGAAGGCGCGCTTCCGCGAGCGGCTGAGCACGACGATCGAGGCCGCCGACGACGCCCGCAACTGCGCCGTGCCCCCGCTGCTGCTGCAGCCGCTGGTCGAGAACGCGGTGCGGCACGGCGTCGCGGCCCGCGCCGAAGGCGGCCGGGTGTCGGTCGAAGCGCGGGTCGAAGGCGGGCGGCTGATCCTCTGCGTCGACGACGACGGGCCGGGGACCAACGGCGAGACGGCGGGCACCGGGACCGCGCTCGCCAACCTCCGCGAGCGCCTCCAGGCGCTCCACGGCAGCGACCAGGCGCTCTCCACGAGCCACGAGCCGGGCCGGGGCACCCGGGTCCGCGTCGAGCTGCCCGCGCGCGCCGTGGGCGAGGACATGGATGCCTGAGCGGCGCTTCCGCGCCCTCGTCGTCGACGACGAGCCCGCCGCCCGCGAGGCCGTCGTCGCCCTGCTCGCCGGCTTCGCGGAGATCGAGGTGGCCGGCGAGGCCGGCAGCGGGGACGAAGCCGTGGCGGCGGCGCTCCGGCTGCGGCCCGACCTGCTGTTCCTCGACGTGCAGATGCCCGGCCGCGACGGCTTCGGCGTGCTCGACGCGCTGGGGGCCGAGGTGCCGCGCGCGGTCGTGTTCGTCACGGCGTTCGACGAACACGCCCTGCGCGCCTTCGAGGTCCACGCCCTCGACTACGTCGTGAAGCCGTTCGGCCGGCCCCGCTTCGACGCGGCGGTCCACCGGGCGCTCGCGCGGCTGGAGGCGGACGAAGCGCTCTCGCTGCGCCGCACGCTGGCCGCGGCGGCGCTGTCCCGCAGCGGCCCGGCGCCCGAGGGCGAACTGGCGCCTGCCGCCGGCGCCGGGGGGCGGGCCGCGCGGCTGGCGTTGCGGCTCGGGCCGCGCACCGTCCTGCTGCCCGTCGAGGACCTGGACTGGGTGGAGGCGGACGGTGACTACGTGCGCCTGCACGCGGGCGAGGCCGCCCACTTCGTCGCCGGGCGCCTCAGCGCGCTCGAGGAGCGGCTCGACCCCGCCCAGTTCCTGCGCGTCCACCGCTCGCTGATCGTGCGCCTCGACCGCGTGCGCGAACTGCACCGCGACCCGGACGGGGGCGGCTGCGTCGTGCTGCGCGACGGCGTGCGGCTGCGGGTCGCCCGCGCGCGCTGGGAGGCGCTGGAGCAGTCGCTGAAGCTGTGACGCGCTTCAGGCGAAGAAGCGGGCGCGGCAGGGCGGGCAGATGCCGTGGCTCAGCCTGGGCAGGGCCGCGGCCTCGAACAGGCCGAGGGTCGCGACGGCGTCCTCGACCTCGACCCACTGCTGGCCGTCGAGGCGCACCCGCTTGCACCACGAGCACACGACCAGCAGCTCGTCGGTGCGCGGCACGCTCTCGTCGAAGAGGGCGATCGCGGGCCGCGGTTCGGCGCGCAGCAGCGTGGTCTCGATCTGGACGCCGTTCTCCGCGTCGCGCTGGAGCTTCATCGAGAGGAAGCGGCGCTCGTCGGGCGCATCGCAGCGGAACGGCACCTCCACCTCGCCGGCCGCCCGCGCGCGCTTCAGCAACATCGCGGTCAGCGACTGCATCTCGGTGCCGCTGACCAGCGCCGGCAGCGGGCGCCCGCGCAGGTGCTCGAGGTCCAGGGCGGGGGCGCCGTTGGCCGCGGCGAACGCGTCCCACTCGCCCCCGACCTCGACCACCCGGTCCTCCGCGTCCACGCGATAGGAGATCTTCATCGCAGTCCCTCCACGAGGTAGAGGTCGCCGACGATGCGGCGCAATCCGTAAGCGTAGCTGCGGCCGTCGGGAGTGATCGCGATCGGCGTGATCAGGTCCACTCCCGCCGGGTCCGCAGGCCGCAGTTCGCGCCAGGGCGTGCGCCGTCCGCTCGCGATGTCGACCCGGAACACGCGCGCCGGCAGGTCGCCGAGCCGCACGGCGTAGAGTGACGCGCCGTCCGCGCTCCAGCCCGCGGGCCGCTCGCCGGGCTCGAAGCCGGGAATCGGCTGCGGTTCGCCGGCCGGCACCGGGTACAGCATCGCACGGCCGTCGAGGGTGAGCGCGGCCACCCGGTTCCCGTCGGGAGAAACGTGATGGGCCAGCGGCCGCACTCCTTCGGGGCTGATCGGCTCGGGCGCGCCGCCGTCGAGATCCCGCACCCACAGCCGCGTGCCCTTGCCCGGCTCGTTTCCGGAGAACAGCACGCGGCGCCCCCCCGGAAACCAGTGGCTCCACTGCTGGTTGATGGCGCCGGCGTCGAGGTCGCGCGGCGCCCCGGGGCCGGTCGGCAGCAGGCGCAGGCGCGCCGGCGCGCCGTCACCGCCCGGCACCAGCACCAGCGCCCACTTGCCGTCGGGCGAGAGCTCGTTGGCGATGCCGTCGCCGAGCCGCACGGCGGGCCCGCCGTCCGTCGGCCGCAGGTAGGTGCCGATGCCGAGGCCGCCGCCTTCCCCCTGCTCGGAGAAGAGCACGTGGCGCCCGTCGTCGGCCAGGTCGGTCAGCCGCGACCAGTCGAGCCACGACAGGTTGCGCTCCGCCGCCTCGTCGCCGATGCGGACCACGATCTCGCGGCGGAAGTCGTCGCGCGCCAGGAGCACGCGGCCGTCGGGCGCCACGTCATGGAGCGTGACGGGCCCGGCCCCGGAGTGCACGAGCCGCTCGCGGCCCTGCAGGTCGACCGCGAACAGCGAGCGGGCGAGGCCGACGCGGCTGGCGGTGAACCACACCTCGCGTCCGTCGGGCGACCAGGCGACGCCAGCCGCCGACAGCCAGCCGCGCGACAGCGTCGTCTTCGTCCCGTCGGCCGTCACCACCGCGATGTCGCCGCCGTCGTCGCTCTGCAGCGGGTGATCGACGAACGCGATGCGGGCGCCGTCGCGAGAGATGCGGGCGTGGCTGACGTAGCCGCCGGTCTCGTACAGCGACGTGCCGATCGGGAACTCGAGGCGGCTGCGGCCGTCGATGTCGCGGACGACGGCGAGCTGCGACCCGTCCGGCGACCAGTCGGCGGACTGGACGTCCTCGAGCAGGGGGCGCGGCGCGCCGCCGCCGAACGCCACCCGCGACAGCGTCCCGGCGTGCACGAAGCCGCGCTGGAAGCGGCGGCCGAGGGAAACGGCCAGTTCGCCCTGGCGCGACACCGCGAGCAGCTCGGCGCCTTCGAGATCGAGCGGCCGCGCCTCCGGGCTCTCGCGACGCGCCGAGTAGACGTGGGCGGACTCGCCCCCCCAGGCGGCCGAGTAGACGACCGCGCCCTCCGAGGCGAAGCGCGCGCTGATCAGGGTGCCGCGCTGGAACGTCAGCCGCTCGAAGCGCGGCGCGGGGGGGCGGGCCCCGGCTCCCAGCCGGTGGCCGACGAAGCCGGCGACCACCACCGCGGCGAGCGCGGCGGCGAGGCCCATCGCGCGGCGCCGGGCCGCACGAAGCGGCGCGGGGCCCGCGGCCAGCGCGGGGTGGCTCAGCCCGGAGGCCGCCGACACCGCCTCGAGCTGGAAGGCGAGGTCGCGCGCCGACTCGAAGCGCTCGTCGGGGTTCTTCTCGAGGCAGCGGCGCACGACGTGGTCGAGCAGCGGCGGCAGGCCGCGCACCTGCGAAACCAGCTCGGGCGGGTCCTCCTTGAGGATCGCGCTCATCGTGTCGGCGGCCGTGGCGCCCGTGAAGGCGCGCCGGCCGGTGAGCATCTCGTAGAGCACGGCACCGAACGCGAAGAGGTCGGCGCGCGGACCCGCCACCTGCCCGCGCACCTGCTCCGGCGCCATGTAACCCGCGGTGCCGAGCACGACACCGGGCCCGGTGTGGCCGCGGGTGTCGGCGCTGTGCGGGCTCGGCTCCTCGCCCGCGATCGCCTCGTTGAGGCGGGCGAGGCCGAAGTCCAGCACCTTGGCCCGCCCCTCGCGGGTCAGGAACACGTTCTCCGGCTTCAGGTCGCGGTGGACGATGCCGCGCTCGTGGGCCGCCGCCAGGCCGCGCGCGACCTGGGCGCCCAGCTCCAGCGCCTTGCGCACCGGCAGTGCTCCGCGCTCCAGCGCCGAGCGCAGCGTCTCCCCTTCCAGCAGTTCCGAGACGACGAACGGCGTGCCCTCCGCGTGGCCCACGTCGTAGACCGTCAGTACGTTCGGGTGCGACAGGGCGGCGAGGCTCTTCGCCTCCTGCTCGAAGCGCGCGAGCCGCGAGGGGTCGGTCGCGTTCGCCGGGTAGAGCACCTTGACCGCGACGTCGCGGACGAGCCGGGTGTCGCGCGCGCGGTACACCTCGCCCATCCCGCCGGCCCCCACCGGGGCGGCGATTTCGTACGGTCCGAGGCGGGTTCCGGGCGCGAGGGGCATCGGGAAGAGGCGGCGATTCTACTGGTAAAGTACGCTCGCAATGGCCTTTGCCTGTTCCCACAAGCGCCTGCACGGCGCCCAGTTCTGCGCGACCGAGTGTCCTGCCCAGGCCCCTTGCGGGGTGTTCGACTACGTCCGGGTGGAGAAGCCCGAAGACCTGCCGCCCGCCGACGCGCTGTGCGTCGACGTCGCGATCCTCGACATGAACCACGGCTGGCCGAACCTCGGCCACGACTCCCTGGTCCACGCCGTGCTCGAGGCGAGCTGCGACCTGGTCGAGCTGACGGCGCGCTCGGGGCTGCAGGTGCGGGCGATCTCGTTCGACGTGCGGCGGAGCGGGCAGCTCCCGGAGCCGCCCGGCGGCCGCTTCGCGGTCTACGTCGGCACCGGCGGGCCCGGCCACCTCGACCCGGCTCGCAACGACGGCGTCGCCGACTGCGCGCAGGGCATCCGCGAGAACCCGGCGTGGGAGCCCCGGGCCTTCGCGCTGTTCGACGCGATCCTGGCCGACGAGCGCGCCGCGCTGATCGCGGTGTGCCACACCTTCGGCGTGATGTGCCGCTGGTCGGGCCTCGCGCGCCCGACGCTGCGCGGCCCCGAGAAGGGCGGCAAGAGCACGGGCATCCTCGAGAACCTGTTCTCCGAGCAGGCGGCGCGCCACCCCTGGTTCCGGCTGTTCACCGAGCAGCTCGCGTCGGACCGCCGCACCCGCATCGTCGACAACCGGCTGTTCGACCTGATCCCGGCGAACGGCTTCGGGCCGCGCCAGGTGCCGATCGGCTGGGAGACGCAGGGCGTGGGCGGTCCGCGCGGCGACGCGCTGACCATGCTCGAGTTCGCGCGCGACGCGGGCGGGGTGATGCCGCGCGTGTTCGGCGTCAACCACCACCCCGAGATCGTCGACCGCGGGCGCCAGGCCATGCTGCTCGAGCAGAAGGTCGCCCGCGGCGACGTCGAGCAGGCGTGGGCCGACGAGCGGCGCGAGATCCTGACCCGCACCTATCCCGACGAGAACTCCGACCAGCGGCTGCAGTTCACGTCCGACGCGACGCTGCTCGGCCCATTGCGCTTCCACATCCACCGCCAGGTCCGGCTGCGGGCGGAGTCGCTGGGGGTCGACCCCGGGGCGCTGCACGAGGACGCGGTGATCGAGGCGGCCCGCACAGCGGCCGTGCCGGCGTGATTCCCAAGCCGCCGTTCGCCCACGACCTGAGCCTGGAGCAGGAGCTCGCCGAGTTCGAGCGCCTGAAGCCGCGGCTGCTCGAGGTGTGGGACGTGCTGACGCTGCAGGAGGAGGAGCCGCACACCTCCGTCGTGGTGCCCTCATTGACGCTGGACCAGACCGAGCTGCGCAAGCTGGCCGGCGCCAGCTTCTACGAGGAGCGGCTGCTGTTCCTGCTGATCCGGCTGCGCAACCCGCGCGCGCGCATGGTGTACGTGACGTCCGAGCCCGTGCACCCGATGATCCTGGAGTACTACTTCCAGTTCCTGGCCGGCATCCCCGCCAGTCACGCCCGCGCGCGGCTGACGCTGCTGTGCGCCCACGACGCCTCGCCGCGCTCGCTGACCGAGAAGATCCTGGAGCGGCCGCGGCTCGTCGAGCGCATCCGCGCCGGCATCGTCGACCGCTCGCGCGCGTACCTGACGGTGTTCAACTCGACGCCGCTCGAGCGCAAGCTGGCGGTGCTGCTCGGCATCCCGCTCAACGGCGTCGACCCGCAGATGACCCACCTCGGCAGCAAGTCGGGCTCGCGCAAGGTGTTCCGCGAGGCCGGCGTGGCGCTGCCCGACGGCGTCGAGGACCTGTACTCCGAACACGAGGTCGAGGAGGCGCTGGTCGACCTCAAGCGCCGCAAGCCGGGGCTGAAGCGGGCGGTGATCAAGCTCAACGACAGCTTCTCGGGCGAAGGCAACGCGCTGCTGCGCTTCCCCGCCGAAGAAGGCCGCCCGGCGCTCAAGGAGGCGATGCGCGAGCTGGAGTTCTCGGTGCCGTGGGAGACGCCGGGCGCCTACTTCGAGAAGTTCGCGAGGATGGGCGGCGTGGTCGAGGAGTTCGTCGAGGGGCGCGAGAAGGTCTCGCCCTCGTCGCAGCTCCGGATCGGCCCGCGCGGCGAGGTGCTGCCGATCTCGACCCACGACCAGATCCTGGGCGGCCCCTCCAACCAGGTCTTCCTCGGCTGCACGTTCCCGGCCCACGACGCCTACCGCCTGCGGATCCAGGAGGAAGCGGTCAAGATCGGCCACGCGCTGGCCGCCCACGGCGTGGTCAGCCGCTTCGCCGTCGACTTCCTGCTCTGGCGCGACGACCCGCGCGAGGAGTGGAACCTGTGCGCGCTGGAGATCAACCTGCGCATGGGCGGCACCACCCACCCCTACCTCGCCCTGCAGTTCCTCACCAGCGGCTCGCTGGACCCGGCGACGGGGCTGTTCCTGTCCCCCACCGGCCAGGCCAAGTTCTACCGGGCGACCGACAACCTGCGCTCCGAGCACTACCGCGGCCTGCTGCCCGAGGACCTGATCGAGATCCTCACCATCAACAAGCTGCACTACTCGCACGGCACGGAGTCGGGCGTGCTGTTCCACCTGATCGGCGCGCTGTCGGAGTTCGGCAAGGTGGGGCTGACCGCGATCGGCAACGGCCGCGACGAGGTCGACGAGCTCTACCGCCGCACGCTCGCGGTGCTCGACCGCGAGACCACCTACGGGCGCCCGCCCGCGCAGGACCTGGCGTCCGCGCCGCGCTGAACAGGTGCTGACCGTCGACACCCGGCGGCTGCGACTGCTGGTCCTGGAGCAGGACCCCGACCTGCGGGCCGCGCTGCAGCGCGAGCTGCAGGCCGGCTTCCCGGCGTCCACCGTGATCCCCGCGTCCTCGTTCGGCGACGTTCCCCCGCTGCTCGCCGGGACCACGCCCGACGCGGTGCTGGCGGCGGACACCGCGGAGGAACCCGCGCTCGGCACGCTGGCGACGGCGCGCGAGGCGTGGCCGGGGGTGCCGGTCGTGGTGCTGACCGAGCCCGGCAACGAGGAGCGCGCGGCGATGGCGATCCGGGCGGGCGCCGCCGACTTCGTGCTCACCGACCGCCTCGGCCGGCTGTGCGCCGTGATGCTCTCGGCGCTCGAGCGGCGGCGCATGCGCGAGCACTGGGAGCAGGCCCTCGTCGCCCTGCGCGAGAGCGAGGAGCGCTACTCGCTGGCCGCGCGCGGCGCCAGCGACGGCCTCTGGGACTGGGACCTGCGCACGGGCCGCGTCTACTACTCCGAGCGCTGGAAGACGATGCTGGGCCACGCCGACGCCGACGTCGGCGACTCGCCCGAGGAGTGGCTGTCGCGGGTGCACGCCGACGACCGGGAGGCACTCGAGGCCGCGATCCGCGACCACCTCGAGGGACGCGTGGCGCACTTCGAGGCCGAGTACCGGATGCAGACGGCGGACGGCGAGTCGCGCTGGATGCTGGCCCGCGGCCTCGCCGTGCGCGACGGCGACGGGCGCGCGTACCGGATGGCCGGCTCGCAGACGGACGTCTCGCGCCAGAAGCAGGCCGAGGCGCGGCTGCTGCACGACGCGCTGCACGACGCGCTGACCGGCCTCGCGAACCGCACGCTGTTCATGGACCGCCTGGAGCAGGCGCTGGCCCGCACCCGGCGCCGCGCCGACTCGCTGCTGGCCGCGATCTACCTCGACCTCGACCAGTTCAAGGTGGTCAACGACAGCCTCGGCCACACCGTCGGCGACGGGCTGCTGGTGGCGGTCGCGCGCCGGATCAAGAGCTGCCTGCGCCCGGGCGACACCGTGGCCCGGATCGGCGGCGACGAGTTCGCCGTGTTCGTCGAGGACGTCGACGACGTCAGCCAGGCCCTGCGCATCGCCGAGCGCATCCACGAGGAGTTCCTGGTCCCCTTCCACCCCGCGGGCCACGAGGTGTACGCGACCGCCAGCCTGGGCCTGGTGCTGACCGGCGGCGCCTACGAACGCGCGGAAGAGCTGCTGCGCGACGCCGACATCGCGATGTACCGCGCCAAGCGCGCGGGCCGCGGCCGGACCGAGATCTTCGACAGCTCGATGCACACCGCGGCGGCCGCCCGCCACCGCCTCGAGAACGACCTGCGCCGCGCCGTCGAACGCGGCGAGCTGCGGCTGGCCTTCCAGCCGATCGTGCGGCTCGTCGACGGCTCGGTGCAGAGCCTCGAGGCCCTGGTGCGCTGGCAGCACCCCGAGCGCGGGCTGCTGATGCCGCAGGAGTTCATCCCGGTGGCCGAGGAGATGGGCGCGATCGTGCCGGTCGGCGAGTGGGTCCTCCACGAGGCCTGCCGCTGCCTGCGCGGCTGGCGCGACGCGCTGCCCGAGGCGGGCTCGGTCTCGATCAGCGTCAACCTCTCCGCGCGCCAGTTCGTGCAGGGCGACGTGCTGGCGCTGACCGACGAGACGCTGGCCCACAGCGGGCTGCCGCCTTCGGCGCTGCGGCTGGAGCTGACCGAGAGCGTCGTCATGGAGGACGCGAAGCAGGCGGCGCGCAAGCTGCACCAGCTCCGCGAGCTGGGCGTGGGGCTCGACATCGACGACTTCGGCACCGGTTACTCGTCGCTCTCCTACCTGCGACGGTTCCCGATCGACGCGCTGAAGATCGACCGCTCGTTCGTCGACGGCCTGGGCCAGGACGAGGAAGACCTGGCGATCGTGCGCACGATCGTCACCCTCGCCGGCAACCTCGGCGTCGACACCATCGCCGAGGGCATCGAAGGCCTGCCCCAGCTCGTCCAGCTCCGCTCGCTCGGCTGTCCGATGGGCCAGGGCTTCCACTTCGCGCGGCCGCTGTGGCCGGACGACGTGCCCGCGATGCTACGCGCCGGCTTCCCCGCCGCCTGAAGCCAGCAGCGCCCGCGCGGCCTCGCGGGCGTCTTCGGGAGTGCGCAGCTCGCCGTCGAGCTGGCGCTCGTAGAGCGCCGCCAGCACGCGGCCGATCCGCGGCCCCGGCGCCAGCCCCAGCGCCAGCAGGTCGCGCCCGTGCAGCAGCGGCGCCGGTGCCGCGCGCTGGACCTCCAGCGCGCGGACCTTGTCGCGGAACCAGTCCATCGCATCCGGGGCGAAGACGCCGGGGGCGCGGCCCAGGCAGTCGGCGCGGGCGACCCGCTCCAGCAAGTCGGGCTCGCACTTGCGGGCCAGGCGCCGCACGGCCCCGTCGCCGACGCGGTCGCGGTCCTTGTAGAGCTGGCCGGGCTTGAGGTGGTGCGCGACGAGCGCCTCGACCTGGGCG